>MAAC01000838.1_pt1 | contig 12272 bp, 10 predicted proteins | sample 1115981 | NCBI WGS metagenome assembly MAAC01 (sample SAMN04961126, study PRJNA320927) | seawater metagenome | isolation source: sample BD02T64 sea water enriched with oil for 64 days | place: USA:Gulf of Mexico | collected 2013-07-27 | reverse complement strand
ACCCCCGTAATGCATCAAGGAGCCTTTTGTAAAAAAACATTGTTTGAACAATTGGGCGGCTTTAATACAGATTTTAAAATAGCAATGGATTATGACTTTTTCTATAGATCCTTTCAGCACAATGTGACAATGGATATTTATACTGATTTAACGGTTTCCGTTATGCGTGATACAGGTGTGAGCTCGATGCAAGACTGGGTAAGTTTAAAACAGCGGTTTGCAGAAGAAAAAAGAGTCCATTTAGAAAATAATACTTCAGCCGTTATGCGTGTTATTTATGCTGTTTATTGGGCGTTGTATTTGCCGTACCGTAAAGTGAAGTTTGTTGTTACATCGTTATAAAAAAGAAGCTTATAAAATCCATGCTGAAAAAAGTAAAACAACTTAAACAACATGCTGGTTTTATGCGTTACTTTCATAATACCTCATGGTTAATGGGGGAAAGAATACTGCGCATGGGTGTAGGTTTGTTTATTGGTATATGGATAGCACGCTACCTAGGGCCAGAACAGTTTGGCTTATTAAGTTATGCCCAAAGTTTTGTATTCCTTTTTACCGCTATTTCTACCCTCGGCTTAGATGGGATAGTCGTAAGGGAATTGGTAAAAGATGAAAGCAAGCGAGATGTGTTATTGGGTACAGCATTCGGCCTAAAACTAATAGGGGCTATTGTTATTTTGCCTGTTTTATTTTTGGCCGTACAATTGACCAATAATGATGGCTACACCAATCTATTGGTTTTTATTATCGCCTCAGCGACCATATTCCAAAGCTTTAATGTCATTGATTTCTATTATCAATCGAAAGTATTATCTAAATATGTAGCATTAGCTAATACAGTGGTTTTGGCGTTATCCAGTATCATCAAAGTCGCACTAATTCTGAATGATGGCCCTTTAATTTTTTTTTCAATAATGACTGTTTTTGATGTGGTTGTACTTGCTATAGGGCTTATTTATTGCTACAAAAAAATGAGTCATCTAAATTTATTAAATTGGTACTTTGAGTGGCGGGTGGCTAGAAGTTTATTTAAAGATTCTTGGCCGCTTTTTTTATCTGGTTTTGTCACAATGGTATACATGCGAATTGATCAGGTAATGATAAAAGAAATGATTAATGCAGAGGCGGTTGGGCAATATGCTGCCGCAGTAAAAATTAGTGAGGCACTATACTTTATTCCAGTGGTAATAAGTAACTCATTATTTCCTCTTATCTTAAAAGCAAAACAGCAGGGTGAAGCGTTTTATTATGAGCGACTACAAAAGTTTTACACATTTTTGCTTTGGTGTATGGTTGGAATAACTATTCCTTTAGCTTTTATAGGGGAGTGGGTAATAGGTTTTTTATTTGGGAACGACTATTCTCAAGCAACTTCGGTATTGATGATACATTTATGCGCTGTAATTTTTGTATCTCTTGCGGTATCTTCTGGTAGGTATCTAATTGCGGAGAATTTAGTGTGGAAGGCTTTTTATCGTAATATTGCGGGAGCAATGACTAACATAGTATTGAATTTGTATATGATTGAGGCATATGGTATTAAAGGAGCCGCTTTTGCTACATTAATTAGCTGGGTGGTTTCAGGGTATATCTATGACTTCCTAGATAGAGACTTGAGGAAAAATGCTGGTCTTAAAACAAAGGCCTTTATGGGAAAAGGTCTATTGTTTTAAGGAGCTTGTTTTTCAACAATGTGTTAAAAGTAGATATTATGAAAAATATCCATAATTGTTAGAAAGCCGTGTCAAAGAGGATAAGTAAGGTGTAATTAAAAATATTTTTTTATGACATTAATTAAATCAATAATCAAAAGACTGAAAAATATTAATTGGATTGCTAAGTTTCAACCGAATCTTGCAATGCAAGCTCGTGATGCAGTTGTTGCGCAAAAGCTTCTTCTTGAACGTTATCGTACAGGACCGAGTTCGTGCAAATTGGGATTCAGAGACGTTGGCCTTGGTATTTATTCCCAGCATGATGAAGACGGCATACTTCTTTATATTTTCGGATTAATTGGTGTCGTTAACTACAAATTAGTTGAAATTTGTTCCGGAGATGGGGTCGAATGTAATGCCGCAAATTTGCTTTTGAATCATAGGTGGACAGGATTACTTGTCGATGGTGATTCAAAGAATGTACAGATCGCGAAAGATTTTTATTTATCACGTCCAGAAACTATGCATTGGCCGCCCGATATAGTTGAGGCATGGCTTACCGTGGACAATGTAAATTCTGTGATTCAAGAAGCTGGGTACTCTGGTGAGGTTGACTTACTTTCATTAGATGTTGATGGAGTCGACTATTGGCTGTGGAAAGCTATTACTGTAATTACTCCAAGAGTTGTTGTATTAGAGTTCAATCACCTTTTGGGGCCAGAAGTTTCGCTTTCCGTACCATACCATGCCGATTTTATTGCCGAGTTTACTGAATACGGGAGTGATTATGCGGGAGCGTCGATCAGAGCATTCATCAAGCTTGGGCGGAGCAAGGGATACCGTTTTGTGGGTACGAATGCCATTGCCACAAATGCCTTTTTCGTGAGTGATGCTATTCCTACTGAGTTATTGCCTGAAGCAAATCCAGTTGACGCGTTTAAGCATCCGCGCGCCCAATTTGGTATGAAAGAGCGCTATCCAAAGGTTAAAGATAAGGACTGGGTTGAAGTTTAATGCTTGTTACTTAATATTTGTTGTTATCAAATCAGAAGGGTTAATAGATGTATGTATCAATCATTACAACGACTCGTCATAACATTGGGGATGACTTCGTTCGTGAAGGCATCATTTCAGTACTAAGTGATATTGCCAAAATTAATACAATAGAACTTACCCATAAACATTCGCCTGTCACAACAATTTATGGACGAGAAAGAATAAGAAACTTATATGTTTCTCGAGTTGTTGAGCCGGTTTCACGAGTTTTTGGTGAAAAAAACAGAATTTCTGATGCGGATGTGTTAATTCAGGCTGGGGCCCCCGTTTATTGGTGTCATCCCAATGGGCCTCATTGTGCTGATAATGAGTGGTTTGACCCACTTATTCGTAAACGTTTTTTGAAGGCTCGGCATGGACGAAAGTTTCTAAACTTAGCCGGAGGGAGTTGTCAGGTTTATCATTCAGTTGGTCTAGAAGTGGGAGGTTGTCCCAAGTGCAAATCATATATTGCAGAGTTTTTTGATGCCTGTGATTTAACGTTATTGCGAGATAGTCTTGCTAAGCGAATGCTTAATCTTGCAGGTAGGGATGCGGAAGTTCTACCTTGCACCTCCATTTTTGCTCGTGATTACTTAAATATTTCACCACGCAAGGGGGAGTATATAGTTGTAAATTTTATGGAAAATGGTGGGCATTATACTTTTGGGCAAAATATAAATGCTCTTAAGTGGCGACGAAACTTTGTATCAATTGTTAAAAAGCTTCAATTACATGGGCGAGTAGTGGCAGCCTGTCATACGCCTACTGAGGAAAGACAAGTGAAAGAACTTGTGCCACATATAGACACGTATATTGTTCCGGATGAACATGTGGCGTATATGGATTTCTATGCCGGGGCTCGATTTGCTATTGTCAATCGAGTTCATGCGGGTTTTATGATGGCATCGTTTGGCAAACCAGCGGTTGTCATTGGCAATGACAGTAGAGCTTTGATGGTCAAGAGCCTTAACTTGGTCTCTCACTATGTTGAAGATGTCAGTGATGTATTGATCGATAAAATGATAGATGAGCTGATAAGTCGAGAGTATAACTATCAAGAAGAAATGGAAGAAATTCGTAGTAAAACACGTTCGGCTTATGCTGAGAAAATTTCAGCAGCATTGTATGCTTGATTTGAAAATAATTAAAAGCTTATATAAATTTTTACTTATTCATGCTGACATAATTGTAGCTTTTAAATTAAAAGGTAAGGCACGCAGTGATTTGGTAGTAGTTCGGCTCGATGCCATTGGTGATTTTATTCTTTGGCTTGACTCAGCAAAAGAATATCGTCGTTTGTATCCAAAGAAAAAAATCACCCTTATTGCTAACAGTGCATGGGCTGATTTAGCAAGGCATTTGCCTTTCTGGGATGAGGTTTTGGCAGTTGAGCCACGGCTTTTTATACGTAACCCACTCTATCGGTGGAAATTAATTCGTAAAATTAGACAAGAAGGGTTTAAGTTGGCGATACAGCCCACTTTTTCTCGTGAACTCTTGCTTGGTGACAGTATCATTAGAGCAAGCGGTGCAAATGAACGAGTAGCTTCAATAGGGGACTTGAGTAATATTTCCTCATTTGAAAAAGCCATTTCAGACAAGTGGTATACCAGCTTAACCCCTGCTGTGGATAATCAATTGATGGAATTAAACAGAAATGCGGAATTTATCACTCACTTGGCGAGTACAGAGTACCATGCGAAATTACCAAAACTGCCATTTATAATTGATTTGCCAACACATTTTGGATTGAGGGATGATTATCTTATTCTTTTTCCAGGTGCTTCATGGGTTGGAAAACAATGGCCGATTTCTTCATTTGCTATTTGTTTGGATGAATTATCAAGTGAGTACGGGTGGCAAATTGTATTGTGTGGGTCAGCATATGAATACTCACTTTGTCAGTCTATAGTTGAGCAATCCATGTCAATTAATGTTATTAATTTAGCAGGTAAGACATCTTTACCCGAGTTTGTTGAGGTAGCTAGAGGAGCAAGAGTATTGGTTGCTAACGATACTTCTGCGATACATATTGCTACTGCGGTAGCTACACCATCAGTTTGTGTTTTGGGAGGAGGACACTTTGGACGTTTTATGCCATATTCAGTAGAGTTGAATGGTATAAAGCCAGTTTCGATTTTTTCAGAGATGCCTTGTTACGGTTGTAATTGGACGTGCTCTCAACCGCACGAGAAAGATTCATGTGTACCTTGTATCGGCCAGGTTAGTGTTCAAAGTGTGGTAACTGGCGTTGAAGCGGCGTTAAATTGTGAATAAAAGCTTGTAGTTTACAATAAAGAGTATTAGAGATTTCGAAGTACTTTGATATTGGGTGGTGAAGTTTTTAAGTCAATGTGCTATGTAATGGCAGAATAAGATTTTATCAAGAGAGTCGCTACCTCGTTAAAGATTTTATAGCATCCAAGTCACTAAAATCGATTCGCAAAGGCGACAGCCTAAGTGTCTTAATCGAGAGTTTTGATATAGGGGGGATAGTGATATGGCTGAGCATTTACAAGCAGGCTATCTTGAAAAACCATTCGATACCACGGATTTAGCACATGGAATAGATTTGGTTTTGAATGCTTCAAGCTATAATGGGTTATTAAGAAAGTAATGAAGGAGTTTGATAGCCAAGTTGTTGCGAAGCATTATGTCGAACTTTATGAATCGATGTTAGAAAAATAATTATGATAGGAAAGAAAAAAGCCCTAATAACAGGTATCACCGGCCAAGATGGTTCGTATTTAGCGGAACTGTTACTTGAAAAGGGGTATGAAGTACACGGTATTAAACGCCGTGCGTCCTCGTTTAATACGCAACGCATTGATCATATTTATCAAGACCTTCATACGGAACATAAGAATCTTTTTTTACACTATGGTGATTTAACCGACAGTTCTAATTTAACCCGTATTTTGCAAGAAGTTCAGCCGGACGAGGTTTATAACCTTGGTGCGCAATCGCATGTAGCGGTTAGTTTTGAAGCACCTGAATATACCGCAGATGTTGATGCGCTTGGAGCTTTGCGTTTATTAGAGGCGATACGGTTTTTGGGGCTGGAGAAGACCACGCGTTTCTACCAAGCGTCTACCTCTGAGTTATACGGCAAGGTGCTGGAAACACCTCAATCTGAAACCACACCTTTTTACCCGCGTTCCCCCTATGCGGTGGCTAAAATGTATGCCTATTGGGTGACTGTTAATTACCGTGAGGCATACGGACTATTTGCCTGCAATGGTATTTTGTTTAACCACGAGTCCCCACGTCGTGGCGAAACCTTTGTAACGCGTAAAATCACACGAGGTTTAGCTAATATACATTTAAGTATTGATGATTGTTTGTATTTAGGCAATTTGGATGCAAAGCGAGATTGGGGCCATGCTAAAGACTATGTTGAAGCACAATGGTTGATGCTGCAACAAAAAGGACCTGAGGATTTTGTGATAGCCAGTGGCGAGCAACATTCAGTCAAATCATTTGTGGAAAAGGCTGCAAAGCATATTGGTATAACGCTACGTTGGGAAGGTGTTGGGCTTGATCAAATAGGTGTTATTGATAAGCTTGACGGGGAGAGTGCGTGTTCAAGAGGTGATGTTATTGTGCGTGTTGATGAGCGGTACTTTAGACCAGCTGAGGTGGAGTCTTTATTGGGTGATGCGAGCAAGGCAGAGAAAACACTAGGCTGGACTCCAAAAATAACCTTTAGTGAGTTGGTTAAAGAAATGATGACGCATGATTTGCAATTAGCTAAACGCGACGCTTTGTTGGTTAAACATGGTTATGAAATGTTTAAACCTCAAGAATAGGCATGATGGAGAGAGACTCTAAAATATTTGTTGCTGGGCATCGTGGCATGGTGGGTTCTGCTGTTGTTAGAGAGCTTCTTAATCAAGGGTACTGTAATGTATTAACTCAGAGTCATAAGCAGCTTGATTTAACTAATCAACAAGCAGTACGAGAATTTTTCCAAAACCAGCGGCCTGATTATGTTGTTTTGGCCGCAGCAAAAGTTGGTGGTATTTTGGCTAATAGCCAATATCCGGCGGATTTTATTTATACGAATTTAATGATAGAAAGTAATGTCATTCACCAAGCCTATAAAGCGAATGTTAAGCAGCTAATATTTTTGGGTAGTTCCTGTGTTTACCCTAAATTTGCAGAGCAACCGATAAAGGAATGTGCTTTATTGTCGGGTGAATTGGAACCAACTAATGAGCCTTATGCAATAGCTAAAATAGCGGGTATTAAGCTTTGTGAATCATACAATCGTCAGTACGGGACAGATTTTAGATCTTTGATGCCGACGAACCTATATGGTGAAAATGACAATTATGATTTACAAAATAGCCACGTTATTCCCGCCTTAATAAGTAAAATCCATCAAGCAAAAGTTGATCAAAAAGCTAGAGTAGATGTATGGGGTTCGGGCTCCGCGCGTAGAGAGTTTTTATATGTTGATGATTTGGCTGAGGCTTGTGTGTTTTTACTAGGTATAGCTAAAGGCAAATATAATCGACAAGTACCTGAAATGAATAGTCATGTGAACATTGGTTCAGGTGAGGATGTTTCGATAAAGCAGCTAGTAACGCTCATTAAAGATATTGTTGGATACAAAGGTGATGTTGCATGGGATTTATCTAAGCCAGATGGAACGCCGAGAAAGCTACTAGACGTTACTACCATGACTAAACTTGGCTGGCGGGCATCTGTTGCACTTGAATACGGGGTAGATAAGACTTATAAGAGTTACCTTGGAACTTTGTAAATAATGATACAAGAAAGGTTAGGTAGGATGGCCAGAGTTATTGATATCGTTATACCTGTTTATAACGATGCTTCTTATTTAGTGGAATCTCTAAGCTCTATTTTCAATCAACGCTTAATTGATAGTTGGCGCGTTCATGTCTATGTGGTTGACGATGGCTCTGACAAGGCAGTTAAGTTAGATGTACCCAAGGATAATGCACATAGGGTGAGTATTGTCCGGCTCGAGAAAAATAGTGGCTGCAGTGTTGCTAGAAATAAAGGAGCTCATGTGGGTAACGGAGAGGTTGTTTTGTTTTTAGATGCGGATTGTTCCTTAATCGGTAGTAATGTATTAGCGTTGTTACTTGAGCAATACCAACAAGGTTTTGATGTGTGCTTTGGCCAGATATATGCGCCACAAGGTGACTTTTGGGCACGTTATCAAAATGACGTAGCTAAAGAAAGGGCCGTTAAGTTTAGAGCTGGCGGTGAATCAAGTATGACGACAGCTGTTTTTATGGTGAAAAGAAAGGTTTTTGAATCTGTTGGTGGATTTGATGAGGAATATCATTTTGGGTTTGAGGATCGCGATTTATTTCTGACATTAATAAAGTCTGGAGCGAGCGTTGCTTTAGAAGAAAAAGCATTAGTTTTTCATAACGACAATTTATCTTTACTTTCAGTAACAAAAAAATCATATGGGGCGGGAAAAAATTCGTCTACTCGTTTTATTCAGAAACATTCAGAAGAATACATGAAAATGTCATATGCTAAAGTTGATACTCGTTACTCGACAGTAGCTTTGATGTCATTAGTTTTTTTAACAAAGCATGCTTTCTGGGGTTTGATAGCAGTATGTGACAGGGGGGTAACTAAGGGCTTTCTTCCTTATATATTGACAAAGAGAATTGTGAAACTTAGTACCGGTTTGGCTTATTTGCATGGTACAGCTGTTGCGGCTAAAAAACAGTAACTATCAACATCAGATTTTTATGGTTTTCTAGCATGAAGGGGCCATAATCGAGAGTAAGTGATTTATTATATTTTTTTTCGATACGTAGAGGCTCAGAATAAAATTTTTGTATGGCATTTCTCGAGATATCATGACGAGAATAAAACGGTCTGATTTCATAAAGGTGTTCTAGGGAAGTTTAATGAAAGATATATTATATGATGGTATTCCATTAGTGCAGGATTATGCAGAACTAATAGAAACTAAAGGTTTTAAAGAGATTGAAAGTTTTTCTGAAAAATTCCTATTAAATAATTTGGCTCCTTTTACAAGCTATGCTCATAAATGGGTTAAAGACCCACTTCATCAATGGAGTAGGCAATGGGAGTACCCTTATGTTTACAATAAAGTCAGAAAGGTTGCTGAGAAAGAGCCTGAACTGAAAGTTTTAGATGCGGGGTCAGGAGTTACTTTTTTCCCTTATTATTTGAATAATGAGCTTAGTAGTTCAAATATTTACTGCTGTGACTATGATGAAGGTTTAGAAAAAGCTTATGAGGAGATCAACTTCAATTCAAGTAAAGATATAAAGTTTTCTACAGCAGATTTAAGAAGTATTCCATATGAAAATGAATCATTCCATGTGATTTACTGTATTTCAGTGTTGGAACATACAAATGAATACGAGAAAATTATAAATGAGTTTTATCGGCTTTTAAAGCCGGGGGGGGCTCTTATTGTTACTTTTGATGTTTCTTTAGATGGGACTCATGATATAGATGTTGATGAGGGAGAGCGGTTACTAGACTCTCTTTCCAAACAATTTTCATGGTGTGCGCGTCTCCCGTGAGTTTGAGTTCAGGTATATTAAATGTGGATATTCTTACAACGTTAAAGGCAGGTGATATGGACGGTAATTTACTTCCTTGGAAGTTACCGCAATTTTTGTATCAATTGAAGTCTTTTCTTTCTGCTAAGCGCTTTGTTTCATGGCCTCCTCGTCTTACTGTGTTTTGTTTAACTTTAGTTAAAAAACGAGTGTAAATAGGCAGCGTTATTTATTTTTTGTACTGTTTGATCGAGTTAATAATAATGTTTGTTGGCGATGGGTTAGGTACATCTATTTTAGGAGTGTGCCTTCCTCGCTGTTTTATAGAGAAAAAAAAGTCGTTGGTAATTCGTGATGAGTAGTTTGATAGAGAAACATTTTGCCCCAGCCCTTCTGGCCGTTCTGTTGCCTTGCGCATCAGAAGTGTTGGAATCTTTAGGTAAGCCAGTTCTTCTTGATTGCTTCCACCATCAGTAATGACAAAGCTAGACTCCGATAATAATGCTACGAATTCGATATATCCCGAACGTGGTTTAAGTTTAATATTTTTATTCGACGATAAAGCAGTTAGTAAAGCGGTCTTTTTTAAACGTTTCTCCGTAACAGGATGCATAACAAATATAACCTGGAATTCTTCCGCAGCGCGTAAAACAGCGTCAATAATGAACTGGAACCTTTCCTTGTTGTAGATATTTTCAAACCGATGAATTGAAACCACAGCATATTTTTTGTCGGTTTCTGCCCTCTTTCTTTTTTGTATGTGCTTTAAAGCGATACCTAGTGAGTCTATGAGTGTATTTTGCTGGGTATTAATGGTTTCTAGCTTTTTATAAGACTTAAGGTTATTAACAGCCCACGCGCCCGGGCAAAATGCAATATTTGACAGAGAGAAGGTAATAAGTCTATTGAGCTCTTCAGGAAAAGGATTCCATATATTAAAAGAACGTAAGCCTGACTCAACATGTGCGACAGATGCGCCACTTGTTTTTCCAAGTAATGCGCCTATGACAGTTGAAAAAGTATCTCCATGAACTAATACAATATCTTTGCTTTTATTTGCATTGGGTATTATTTTTTTTGATTTAAATAATGTGATATATAAAAGCGAAAGTAACCACCTTAGGCTGCTAAAGATTGTTTTAGCTTCTTTTTTCTTGATTAAATATATCCAAGGCGTTTTTAGAGAAAAATCTTGACGTAAATCATCCATGCTTATCAAGTGCTGACCAGTATGGATGAGGCGTAACGGCCAGCTTTTTTCTTCGATACGAGCAATAATAGGCGCCATTTTAATTAATTGAGCGCGTGTCCCAATGATGCAGTAAATCATGCCTGATTATTTATCTTGCGAGTTTCTATAATGCAACGACGAAATTTGTTCAGACAATATCCCCATCAAAAAGATAAACACCGAGGCGACGTACAGTAATAAGCTACCGTTACTAAACGAGCCGGAGGTTGCATAGCTATGAACATGGTTGATGACACCGAGAAGAAAAAACACGCCGCTGGTGGGTAGAAAAAGCCGCATCGGTGAGAATAGTGCACCAATTTTTAAAATGATAACTAAGAAGCGTAAGCCGTCTTTTAATAGCTTTATTTTGCTTTTGCCTTCTCGTTTGCCCGCTTTGATAGGGATGTAGGCGACCGGTAGGGCAGAGCGAAAAAACGCCATGGTGGATGTGGTTGGGTATGAAAAGCCATTCGGTAATAGGTATAGAAACTTTTTAAAGTGTACTGCTCGAACTGCGCGAAAGCCCGATGTGAGGTCTTCTATTTTTTGACCGGTCATAAACGAGGCGAGTTTGTTAAAGACGGTGTTGCCAAATAGGCGTTTCTTTGAGGCGTGGGAGCTTGCTTCGCGCGCGCCGACGACCATGTCGTAACCTTCGTCTAATTTATCGAGTAGACGTTGGATATCTTCGGGGGCGTGCTGTCCGTCTGAATCCATGAATACGATGATATCGCCCGTTGCGTTACGTGCGCCGGTTTTAATGGCTGCGCCGTTGCCTAAGGGTTCGGGGTGTGACACGACGCGTATGCCGTGTTGTTCGCAAATTTCAAGGGAACGATCCGTCGAGCCATCATTTACCACCATAATTTCCGCGGTTGGTTGCGCTTGTTTTAGTTTTGGCAGTAAGGCTTCTAGGTTTTCGGCTTCATTTAAACACGGCATTACGATGCTGATAGAAGGTTTGTTTTTGGCCATGTTGGAAGCGACGGAGTTAATTAATTAATTGTTGGATTAATTGTCTCACACTTTCAGGTTCGAAGGGTTTGTTGCAAATGGCCGATACGCCAGCTTGTTGTACAGCGGCAAGGCGACTGCTATTTTGTTCGCTAGTCACCATGATGATAGGCACCGAGGATTGATTACTTTGTTCTCTAATATAGGCGGATAATTCACGACCATCCATTTCAGGCATGTTGTAGTCGGTAACGATTAGATCAAACAAGGACTCGCTCAAAATGCTAACGGCTTCAATTCCATTTTCGGCTTCGGTCACATTGTCCAACCCCATGGAGGTGAGGGTTCGTTTGATGTGCTTGCGGGCGAGTGCGCTATCGTCTACGAGTAGGATTCGAAGGTCGTCGATATCGGTGTTTTCTAAGGAAATATCTTCAGGGTTGAGGTGGCTGACGGTGCTTTTTAATGCGAACTCTAGATCCTGTGCGGCAAAGGGTTTGGGTAGAATGGCGACGACACCCGCTTGACGAACAGCATCGAGTTGCCTGATGTCGGTAACGCTTGATACCAATACGAAGCAAATGCCTTGGTTGCTCTTATCTTCTCTTAGCGAGTGTAGCAACTCATTGCCGGTCATATCACTTAGGTAATAGGCGCTTAGAATAAGATCTGGAGCGCCTTCTTGAATGTAATGCAGAGCTTCCTCAGCGGTGGAAACGGAATCAATTTTATCAATGGATAAGCTGTTTAATTCACGCTCAATAATACGTTGCTGGGTTTTTGATGGCTCCACGATGAGTACATTCAGGTCGTTTAAATCAATATTCATAAGTCCTCGTAGTATTTTGCAGCCGTTGCGTG
>MAAC01000837.1_pt1 | contig 12278 bp, 11 predicted proteins | sample 1115981 | NCBI WGS metagenome assembly MAAC01 (sample SAMN04961126, study PRJNA320927) | seawater metagenome | isolation source: sample BD02T64 sea water enriched with oil for 64 days | place: USA:Gulf of Mexico | collected 2013-07-27 | reverse complement strand
ATAGAACGGCACCATTGGGTACATATGATGTTCGACATGGTAGTTCATGTTGGAATACACAAAACGGAAGAACGGGTTCATACAGACTGTGCGCGAGTTCATCCGGTGATCCGGAATGTCTTCGGCCAGGCCTGCATGTTGGGTCGAAGCCAGAATATGGTGCAGCCAGGAGCCATAGAACGTCGGCGTTCCGATCAGCAAGACCGGCAGCCAGCTCTGCGCGTATATGGCCCAGATCCCGGTCGTTACCAGGATCGCCAAGTGTATGCGCGATGCACGGAATGTCTTGGACCGGTCAGCCTCGATCAGGAAACTCTTCTGATCGTCGGTCAGGAGACCAAAGGAAAGGCGGACCATTTTTTTCAGCTCGGCCACACCGGCACGGAGCTGCAGCAGGTTCAGAACCATGCCCCACAGGCTCGGCGGGCGCGGAAAGGCGATTTCCGGATCGCGGCCGACCACAACGGTATCAGTGTGATGCCGGGTGTGGCTCCAACGCCAGAGGTAAGGGTTTTTCAACGCCATAAACGACGCAAGCTGATAGAAGAACTGGTTCAACCACGGCGTTTTAAAGACTGTACCGTGAGAAGTTTCATGCCAGCGGGAATCGGCGCAGGACCCGTAAAAAATACCGTAAAAGAACAGCGCAGCGATAGCCCAGGGCGTGCCCCAGGACTGCACCAGCCAGAAGCCGGTCAGCGCCACCAGGGCCAGCCAGAAGCCATAGTTGATCAGCGCCGGGCCGTTGCGCCGTTTCATCAGCTGTTTCATACGCTTGCGCGGCACTGGCGAAGAATACCATTGGTTTGGGGCAAAGCTATCACCCGCGTCGGGTCCAGTCAGGCTGTAATCTCGCCAGTTCAGATCTTCAGGCACATATTCCTCCATCGGTTACCTGTGGTCACCCGGGAAATGTGAGAGCAAATAACTCGCGGGTCAAATCATTCTGATAGTTTCTATCTTTCCCCTCAAAACAAGGGTAAAGATATTGATGTAATCTATCTTTGTGGAGCATCATCATGGCAAAACGCGCGACAATTTCAGACGTCGCAGAACTGGCGGGCGTAGGAGTTGCAACGGTGGATCGCGTGCTGAATGGCCGCTCAGCGGTCCGCGCCCGGACTGCCGAGCGGGTTATGGTGGCGGCGCAGTCGCTGAATTATCACGCCCATGGGTTGTTGCGACGCCGGATTGAGGAAATGGCGCCGGCGAAATCCCTGGGGTTCATTCTGCAGAAACGGGGCAAATGGTTTTATCAGGCCCTGGCCGCCGATCTTCGGGCGGCAGCAGAAGCGCAGCACGATATCAGAGCGTCTGTTGAAATCGCTTTTGTGGAGACGCTGACACCTGACGGGCTGATTGCCGCTCTGAAACAGATGGCCGGGCAGGTTGACGCCATCGCGATCGTGGCGCTCGATCACCCTGCGGTGGTGGCCGAGATCAGGGCAGTGGTTGCCAGCGGAATTCCTGTTTTTGCAATGCTGAGTGACCTGAGTTCCCCGGCGCATTCCGGTTATATCGGCGTTGACGGGCGCAAGGCCGGTCGCACCGCTGGCTGGGCCATGGCGCGCTCTGTCCCGGGGGACGGTGAGGTTGGCATTCTGATCGGGTCGCACCGCTACCTGGGGCAGGAAGACCGCGAAACAGGCTTTCGCAGCTACATGCGCGAACACGCCTCAAATGTGTGTTTGCGGGACTCTGTAATCTATATGGATGAGGCGTCGATCGCCTATGAGGCCACTGCTGAAATTCTGCGCGCATCACCAGGTCTTGCCGGAATTTATCACTGCGGCGGCGGGGTTGAAGGGGCATTGCAGGCCCTGAGCGAAGCGGACCGTGGAGCGGATGTATTTTACGTTTGTCATGAGAATTCGCCTTGCGCTATCCAGGCCCTCGCAGACGGGGGCGCGGATCTTATCCTGGTCAGTCCTACCGCTGAAATTGCCCACCATACGGTTGCTGAGATAGTGAACAGCCTGACAGCATCAGGTGGCGAACAGCCGCGCATATATGTGCCGTTCCAAATCCTGACGCCCGAAAACCTTTAGCCGAATTCTGCGCCCAGTGTATTCTCCTTGGTGATGATTTCTACCGGCAACAGTGCTGGTTGCACCGGGGTGCCCGAAAGCTGAGCCACTAGCGTGTCGACCGTCTGCCGTGCTGCATTGCGCATGTTCTGATGTACGACCACAGCCATCGAGCCATCCAGCAGGTACCCGTGAGTTTTAGGTGTAAGATTGTGGCCGAACAGCATTACCTTGCCGGTGTGACCCACCTCTTTCAGCGCTAGCACAATCCCCTCATTGCCGCCGCCGACATTGTAAATCCCCGTCAGGTCCGGGTATCGTTTCAGCAATTCGGCAGTCGCCCTGTAATTTCCGTCAATGTCATCATTTCCGGAAACTGCACCAACCACATCAGCCTCCGGAAAGTCGCTGCGTAATATCGCGCGGAAGCCCATTTCCCGGTCTTCATGGCTGCGATAAAGCTGGCCCCCGGAGACAATTGCCATCTGCCCGCGGGACCGGCAAAACCGGCCCATAAGTAACCCGGCCGTTCGCCCTGCGGCCCGGTTATCAATGCCGACAAAACCAACGGTCAGGGCGCTTTCAATGCCGGACAGTAGCGAGAGAGCAGGAATGCCAAAACTGTCGAGTTCCGCAACCGCTTCGTGCACGCGGGGATCATCCAGCGCCTGAAACGCTACCGCGTCGACGCCCTGGCCTGCGCAGGCACGCAATTTCCGGGTCAGAACCGAGGGCTCCATTTTGCGGGTGAAAACACATTCAATCGTCGCGTTCCCCTGCGACCCGACATCCTGAAAACAGGAGGCGAGATATTCCGTTGAGGGCCCGGCATCTTCTGGAAGGAAGACTTTCAGCCGCCAGGGCCGGGTCCGCGCAACCTGCTGGCCGCCGCTTTCAATGGCAGCCCTGGCCTGCAACACCCGCTGACGGGTCGAAGCGCTCACGTTCTTGCGGTCGTTCAGCACGCGGTCAACCGTTGCGGTGCTGACTCCGGCGAGCGCGGCAATTTCGGCCACCCGCGCAGCGCGTTTTATCTGGGGCCCTGAGTCTTGTGTGTCTTTCTGCATAGGGACAACCTGGCGCAGCACGCGTCTGTGTGTCAATCAAAATTCAGGCAATTTTCAATCAATAACCATCAATTCTGATGGGCTGATGTATTTTTGTTGATTTGATTGATGGGAGCGCGCGATATGGCCGGACCAGCGAGAATCGTCGCTGGCTTCAGGGAGAAAATATATGTCTATGAAACTCAATTCTCTTGCCGGTGCAGTTGTTATTGCCGCTTCAGCAACGGTCGCATCCGGCGCGGAATTCAACTTCAAATACGGCAACGCGCAGCCGGCGTCTGCTGTTCGGTCGCAGTCTATGGCCTTTTTCGAAGACCAACTTGAAGAACGCTCCGGCGGCCGCATTGAGGTCGACAACTTTTTCAGCGCGGTGCTTGGCAATGAGCGTGAAATGATGGACCAGGTGACAACCGGCCTGCTTCAGGGCACGCGCGGCGGTTTTTTCACCGACGCCAATCCGGAATTCAACATTTTTCAGTTACCGTTCCTAGTTGCCAACTGGGATGAGATGGAATGTCTCGTGGCCAGCGACTTCACCGTCGGGGTCCAGGATGGCGCAACTGCCAACGGTTATCACATCCCCGCCACGGGCATCAGCCAAGGGTTCCGCGCCTATACCAACAACGTGCGCCCCATCAACTCAGTTGAAGATCTGGCTGGCCTGAAAATCCGTGAGCCGCAAAGCGATTTGATGATCGCGACCGGTACCGCCTTGGGGTCGGTTCCAATTGCGATGCCGTTTTCCGAAGCCTATCAGGCGTTCAAACAGGGCGTTATTGATGGTCAGCACAATCCACCCGCCAATATCTGGGACTTCAAGATCCACGAAGTTCAGAAATATATGACCGTCAGCAACCACATGACCGGGCCCGACCCTCTGATCGTCAACAAAGCCTGGTATGATGGTCTGCCCGCAGATCTGCAGCAGATTTTTGATGAGGTGGCGGTCGATGCCCTTGCGATGTCAGATGCGCTGTACCGCGAAGCAGAAACCAAGCTGCTCGGCGAACTCGAAAACTTTATGGAAGTGAATTCCCTAGACGCTGAAGCGCTTGCTGGTTTCCAGGCCGCTGTCGGCCCGGTCTATGAGCAAATGATCTCCGCGGGTCATTTCACTGCCGCAGATATTGAGGCTGCGAAAGCCGCCGCAACGTCCTGCAGCTAAGCAAGTCATCTGCCGGTCCCCGGTTTGCGGGGCCGGCAACTCTATGGGCGATAGGAAATGACGATGGACTTACTGGCCTCACTTGAGCGATGGCTTACGCAAATATTAGAGGGGATACTGATCATTCTCTTTGCCATTTTCCTGACACTGGTCTGCATCCTTGTTGTGCTCCGCTACGGGTTTTCCACCTCGATCTTCGGCGGCAACGAGTTTGTGACAATCGCGTTTTTGTTTACAAGCGCCATCGGCGGCGCGGTCGGGATTTCCCGCCGGGAACATATCGCCATCACGTTTTTCATTGATATGCTGCCGCGCAGTTTCAAAATGGCAAGCTACATCCTTGGTCTGCTGCTGGTCGCTGTCATCAACGGCTACATGGTCTATTATTCGGTCAACTGGATCGCGCTTGCCGGGCATAACCCGTGGCAACCATTCGGCTGGCCTCAGGGTATTGTCCACGCTGCCGTCCCGCTCGGGTGCAGCCTTGCTGCCCTGTTTTGCCTTATCAAAATTGCACTGACGCTTGGCGGCCGGGTCCCGATGGATCAGCTTTGGCTGCCCGAGGAATGATAACATGACTATACTTCTTGTAACGCTGCTTATCTTTCTGGTTCTCGGAATACCGATTGCCTATTCGCTGGGCCTCTCGGCACTGGCCTACTTCCTGATTGAACAACCGGCTCTGATCGGAATTCTGCCGCAACGGCTGTTTGCGGGTATCAACAGCTACGCGCTGATTTCGCTGCCGCTGTTCATCCTGATGGGCTTTGTAATGAACAACGGCGGCATCACCGCCCGCTTACTGGATCTGTCAATGTTCTTCGTCGGTCGCATGAAAGGCGGCCTGGGCATGGTCAATGTTGTCGGCTCGATGATCTTTGGCGGTATTTCCGGCTCCTCGGCCTCTGATACCGCCTCCATCGGCTCAGTACTGATCCCGGAAATGAAAAAACGCGGTTATCCGGCAAGCTTCGCTGCCGGCATCACCGTAGCCTCTTCGACCATGGGCATGGTTATTCCGCCAAGCGTTCCAATGGTGATCTTTGCCATTGTCGCACATGAATCCGTCGGACAGCTGTTTCTCGGCGGGGTCATTCCCGGGCTGATGATCGGTATGTTCCAGCTGGGTGTTGTCTGGTGGGTTTCAAAGCGGAAGAACTACCCAACGGAAGAAATCCCCTTCACGATTGAAGAAGGTGTGCGTCAGATGCGCCGCTCCAGTGCGGTTGCGATCATGCCAGTTCTGATCGTCGGATCCGTGGTCTTCGGCATTGCGACGCCGACAGAAACCGCAGGCATGGCTGTTCTCTATGGCCTGATCATCGGCTTTTTTATCACCGGTGTCAGTTCCTTCAAAGAACTGCCCAAAGCGATGCGTCTTGCGATCATTACCAGTGCCAAGATCATGATGATCATCGCTTTTTCCCAGCTGTATATCTGGGTGCTGGCCATGGAACGGGTTCCGGATCAACTGGCTGCCTTTGTTGTCGCGCTGGATCTTGGCCCCACTGCGCTGATCCTTGTGATCGCTGCCATCATCCTGATCGCAGGCACGTTTATTGACGTGAGCCCGGCAATTCTGCTGCTGACGCCGGTGCTTTTGCCCGCCGCAACAGCGGTCGGCATTTCCGGTGTGCATTTTGGCGTAGTGATGGTGTCGGGACTGGCGGTGGGCGCTTGTACACCGCCGGTCGGCAACTGTCTGAATGTCTGTGCCGCAATCGCCCGTATGGGGATCGGTGAGATCTTTTTAGGCGCCGCTCCGTTCCTGCTCGCAAATGTCGCGGTGCTGTTTCTGATCTGCGTTTTCCCTCAGCTGGTTCTCTGGATACCAGGCCTCGTATTCTGACGCTGAGAGAGATTGGGTGGTGGGGTGTCTTCTGGATCTGCCCGCGCCGAAAGGCGCTGAAATCCCCACACCAAACGACGCCCCGGGCGTCAGTCTCAACCACCGGCTGAGCCGGAAAAAACAGGATAATAATATGCAACGTGCAGGTGTAATCGGTCTGGGGGACATGGGCAGTGGTCTGGCCAAGAACCTCATTAAAAACGGGATTGAGACCACAGGTCTTGACCTGTCAGAAACGCGGATGTCCGCCTTTGTCGAAATGGGCGGCAAGCCGGCGGTTTCGGTTACTGACGTGGCGAAAGCAGCGGATGCAGTCTATGTCATGGTCATGAACGGTGACCAGGCCAAGGCTGTGATCCTGGGCGAAGACGGACTCGCCCAAAATATGCCTGAAGGCTCAACCGTGATCCTGACCGCAACCATCAAACCCTCTGAAGCCAGGGAAATCGGCGTGGCAATGGAAGGCAGTGGTGTGCATCTGATCGACAGCCCTGTTTCGGGCGGCTTTCCAGGCGCTCAGGGCGGCACGCTGACAATGATGGCGGCGGCACCGGATGACGTGCTGGATAAATTCGCACCCGTGATGGAAGCGGTGTCCAAAACCATTCACCGTGTGGGTGCCAATGCGGGCGACGGTCAGGTGGTTAAATCCTGTCTGCAGACGCTGATCGGTTCGATCTTTACCGCCACGTTCGAAGCCTCTGCCCTCGCCGCCAAAGCCGGCGTCAGCGGTGAAGTGCTCTACAAGGTCTTTTCGACTTCGGGCGCGGGCTGTGGCGTGTCCAACACCGCGCTTGAAAACATCATCGACCGCAAATTCGAAGGCACCGGCAGCCATATCGCCACCATGCACAAAGACCTGACGATCTCGCTTGATCTGGCGCAGCAACTGGGTGTTCCGATGCACACGGCCTCCACAGCGATGCAGCTGTTTCATGCGGGCAAGACAAAATACCCGAATGGCGACAACTGGGTTGTCACCCGCGTAATCGAAGAAATTGTTGGCGCTGAGCTGCACCGTTAATCTGGAGAAGACGATATGAAACTTGGTGTAATTTGCGACGGCATCAGCCGCGACCTTGCGCATACTCTGAACGTTATGGACGAATTCGGCCTGGAATATGCCGAACTGCAATTTGTCGGTGATACCGAGGTCGGCGATCATTCAAAGCAGGAAATCGCTGAGATCAAGGCGCTTCTGGAAGGCCATGGCAAACCCGTATCTTGCCTGTCGCGTCACATTTTTGCCGGCATGACCACCGCCAACCGCCCTGGCGACGAGCTGCATGTCAAACACATGGATGCTCTGAAACGGGTGATTGAAATGGCCCATGAGGTCGGCTCACCGCTGGTCCGGATCATGTCCTCCAAAAAGGAACAGATCCTCTGGGGTAAGAATGGTGCCGAAAAGTGGAACGTGGCTAATGGCGCTTGGGACACGCTGCCGCCGCTGGTCGCGCCCGCTGTTGAACTGGCCAGGGCCGAAGGTCTCACCCTGGTCGTAGAAACCGGCAACGGCACTATGGTCAATTCCAACTATACCGCGCGCAGGCTGATTGACGATCTTGACGCCAAAGATACGCTCATGGTGCTTTGGGATCCTGCCAACAACTGCTGGTGCCATGAAGCCGCCTACCCGGACGGCTATGACGAAGTGCGTGACGGCTATCTTGGCCATGTCCATATCAAGGATGTCCAGGTGGATACGCCACGTGCGTTGTTGGAAGTGCGCGAAATGGGCAAAGGCCAGCTGGCGGATCAGTTCCGTCCAATGGCAGCAGCAATGAAAGCCGACGATTATGACGGGGTGATCTCGTTTGAAAGCGTCTATCATCCCGGCAACGGTGATTTCGAAGCCGGTTTCCGCCAGAGCATTGAATTATTCAAAGAAATCTTTGGATAAAACGGGGGCCGTCTGGCCATTTCCTCCCGTGCCCTCCGGATCGGTTTCCGTTCCGGGGGGTAAAATACCTCGCGTCACTTCACCGTCTCTGGGTCTGGTCAGTTGCATCCGTGATCCCGAACGGGGCCGGATCATCATACTCACACCAGCAGCGCGAGGTCAGCAGCGTCTGCCCCTTCGGGCAACCGGCACCAAAGATAAATGTCGCCACGCGGTGTTGACCAGGTTCCGATCCCAATCAACGTCAGTTTTGTCGCCATTTCGCTGCGGCAACAGGTTGAGCAGCCGCTGCGGGCGTCCATAACTGCCGTTCCCGGAGCGCAAGCAGAAGCTACTTCAGCGGTGATGGTTGTGCCAAACTGATCGCAGCATTCACAAATGTGCAGCGAATGCTGTGCGGCGGCGAATGGCTAGTTTGTCCCGCACTGCGGCCGTTGGCGTTCGACGCAGCGAACGGCTCCTTTCCGCCTTTCGTGCAGCAATCTGACCACGTCCCTCTGCCATCACTGTCACGAACGGCCCATACTGACAAATTGCTGCAACAGCAGCATTGGGGACAATGGCATATTCCAGCCGCTCCAGGGCCCCCCGTGGTGGTGCACTGCAACTTTCAGAAAGCAGCCGTTGGCGCACTGCACTGCATATTGAACTCCTATTTCTTGACCGTCGGTGAATAGCCCCTGGCAATGTAGACGCCTTGCCCCTAAAAAATGAGGCGAGAAAAACTCTATGGCCCAGCCGAAAATCACGGACGATTTCAAGATAGATACAACCAAGCAGGCAATGGAGTGCGGCTACGCTGTCGCTGATGTTTCCGAGCTTTAAGCGTCAGCAAGTATTCGCTTTACGCTTAGATGAAGAGGTATGGGACGGACACTCGTCAAGCGCGACGGTAGTGGTACATTATCTCTGAATTCATGTGATAACACCTACCAATTCGGGGGCCAGGTCCGAGGCATCCAGGTCCTCACCTGCGGCCAGCGCGTCCAGCCAGTCGGCATAGGCTTGCATCATCACCTGCCGCTGCTTGAGGTACTGAGCCGCGTTGTATGCCCCGCGTACCGCGTCCCGATGGACGTGCGCAAGCTGCGCCTCAATCCAGTCCGAGTTCCAGCCCGCCTCGTTGAAGTTTGTCGAGGCCATGGTCCGAAATCCGTGCGGTACGTGGGTGTCGCGCGGGATGCCGATATTCAAGAGCGCGACATTCATGCCGTTTTCGGAGAGCGGACGATCTTTGGAACGGAGCTGCGGGAAGATAAAACGGGAGTCGCCGGTGTGCTCGCGAAGCTCTTTCAGCACTTCCAGCGCCTGGCTCGACAGGGGAACGATATGGTCGCGCTTGCCGCCTTTCATCCGACGCGCCGGGATGCGCCACTGGCGACGATCGAAATCAACTTCGTCCCATTTCCCTTTCCGGGTCTCTCCCGGACGCAGGAAACAATACGCTTGAATCAGCAACGCGGCCCTCACCGGGGCATGTCCACCATATCCGCGTATAGCCCGCATAAGGCCCCCGATCTGCGCGGCTTCCACGATACCCGGCCGGTGCGTCACTGTCGGCGTTATGAGCGCATCGCGAAGGTCTTCTGCTACGTTCCGCTCTGCGCGTTGGGTCGCGACGGCGTAGCGGAAAACCATCCCCATTTGCGTTCTCATCCGGTTCGCGGTGTCGTAATGCTCTTTCGCTTCCTCCTCGCGCAGGACCGGCAGCAGGTCGGCGGCAATGATCTTATCCACCGGTTTCCGGCCGAGGGCCGGATAGGTCTTCCCGAGGAAATGCGTGATCTTCTTCATCGTAACAGGTTTGGCCCCTTCGAGCTTACGCTTGCGCAGATACTCTCCGCAGACCTCGCGCCAGGTGGAGTCGGGCTCGGGGCCGAGCAGTTCTGCCTCAGTCCGCACGGGTTTTCCGCTTGCCTTCCGGTACGGGTCTACGCCCTTCGCCAGTTTCAGTTTCGCGCTGTCGCGCATCTCCCGGGCTTTCTTGAGCTTGATTTCCGGAAACGACCCCAGGCTGGCCTTGCGCTGTTTCCCTTTGTGCCGGTACGCCAACCGCCAGATTTTGTCGCCCGTCGGCATGACTTCAATAGAAAGCCCGTGGCCGTCGGCAGTTGTGTAGCGTTTGGTTTTAGGTTCGAGACCGCGTATGAAAACTTCTGTTAAGGACATTATTATTCTCCTCAAAGTCATTGGTTCGAATCGTTTTTGGTACTCGCAGTTTGTGACACCTTGTGACACCTGAAATTTGTGACACCGTTTTTAGGTTATCTAAAAATCTCCGGCTGTGCAACATTGTGTCACAGATTCGCCTTTACCGCCGGCCGCGAAAACGTGTCACAGCCAACTTTGAAACGTGATTTTCTATGTTATTGCGCGATAAAGCGCGACGGACTTGAGGTCCAAAACCTAAATGTTCAATTTTTAAGGGTGATTGGTGATCCCATCAGGACTCGAACCTGAAACCCCCTGCTTAGAAGGCAGGTGCTCTATCCAGTTGAGCTATGGGACCGCTTGGCCCCGGTTCTGCGCCATAGCAGCGCGGGGATCAAGGGCGAAATAGATCTTGCGGCTGAAACCGCCCGGGGGCCGGTTGGCGCAACGGGCGCATTCAGAAAACGGAAGGCAGCAATGACATAGCGCTGCACCCAGAGGCCTGCGGATCAGTGGGTCCAGGGCACCCGCCGGTTGGTGGCGAAGTTTTCACCATAGCCGCCTGCGCGGATAACGGGCTTGCGGCTGTTGGGCTCACTCACCGTGACGTCAATACCATGGGCCTCGGCATAGGCCAGTGCGGCTTCTTTGCTGTCAAAGCTCAGGCGCACCTGCGACTGGGTGTCGCCGGACGCGGTCCAGCCCATCAGCGGGTCAATGTCACGCGACGAGGCCTGGCCATAATCCAGAATCCATGTTTTGGTCTTGGCCACACCGGACTGCATCGCATTGCGAGAGGGCTGATAGATACGGGCGCGCATCGGCTGTCTCCTGTTATCACTAAGCGGTTTATCTGAAATCGGCGCGCGTTGCGCAAGTGGCAAAGACGTGCAGACAGGCGGTTGTGCCGTCAAACCGGGCACAAAATGCGGAAATTTCATTGCACCGGCGCGGAGGCAGCCCGATCAGTGCGCTTTCAGCCCGCCTGCACCGCCGGGCGCGGCAACCGCAGCGCCAATCCGTATCTCAGCCCCGGAACGCCTGTTTCAGGTAGAACGGCAGCTGTTTGGCATGGAAATCCGCAATCTCGCGCAGCTTGATGTGACGGCGGTATTTGCCCTTGCCCTCGAGCACGCCCGCGGGGTCTTCAAAACCTGCACCATGGGAAAACTCCACCGACATATGCGCGGAATAGACGAAATAACCGCCGACCTGGCTGCTGGCATCGCCGGCGACGGCCTCAAACAGCACACCACCGTATTTCTCCACCCGCGCCGCATCCGGAAACAAGTCGCAAACCAGTTCTTCTATCAGCTCGGTCAACGCCTGAGCGGTTGAAATTTCCATCATATTTCCTATCTCTGACGGCCACGGCAGATGGGCCCTTGCATTAGAACAAAAAGGGGACACATCATACAGCAGAATCGGAGATCTAATGGACCAGCCCTTCCTCAGCGCCCCTGCCCCGGACGTCGCCACCCGCGTCAAACTTGAAGGCGGCAAGCGGTTCGTGATGCACACGGAATTTACACCCGCCGGCGATCAGCCGCGCGCGATCAAGGAGCTGACGGCGGGTATTGAAGCCGGGGAGCGCGACCAGGTTCTGCTGGGCGCCACTGGCACCGGCAAGACCTTCACCATGGCCAAGCTGATTGAACAGACCCAGCGCCCGGCGATCATTCTGGCACCCAACAAGACCCTGGCGGCGCAGCTTTTTGGCGAATTCAAAAGCTTTTTTCCGGAGAACGCCGTCGAATATTTCGTTTCTTTCTATGACTATTATCAGCCCGAAGCTTATGTGGCGCGTTCCGATACGTTCATCGAGAAAGAAAGCCAGATCAACGAGCAGATCGACCGGATGCGCCATTCGGCCACCCGCTCACTGCTGGAGCGTGATGATGTGATCATCATTGCTTCCGTGTCCTGTATCTATGGCATCGGCTCAGTGGAAACATATGGCGCGATGACCCAGGATCTGAAGGTGGGCGGCGACTATAACCAACGCCAGATCATCGCCGACCTGGTGGCGCAGCAATACAAGCGCAATGACGCGGCCTTCCAGCGTGGCACTTTCCGGGTGCGCGGCGATGTGGTCGAGCTCTGGCCCGCCCACCTG
>MAAC01017956.1_pt1 | contig 12280 bp, 13 predicted proteins | sample 1115981 | NCBI WGS metagenome assembly MAAC01 (sample SAMN04961126, study PRJNA320927) | seawater metagenome | isolation source: sample BD02T64 sea water enriched with oil for 64 days | place: USA:Gulf of Mexico | collected 2013-07-27 | reverse complement strand
TGTTGGGGATCGTCTGGTTCGGGTTTTGAGCTGGTATGACAATGAGTGGGGGTTCTCCAACCGTATGGTTGACACTGCTGTCGCCCTGGGGCTTAGCCTCTAGGTCTACTTGATCAGGAGGAGGTAGAGGGCTTCCTCCTGATCTTTTTTTATGTCTTCATTTTACGGTGAAAATAAATTTTGGTAATTGGTCGGCACGGATAGGCGTGCCGTTTCTGTGTTTGGAGTTTCGCTGATTGAGACAAAACTGTCGTCGTTAAGCCAAGCAATTGTAACAGAAAAATGCTATGATATTTAGTGCAGGTTATCGTCCTGTGATGAAATAAAATGAAAAGGTTTCAGGAATGAAGCGTAAGCGCCTTTGTAAGATTGTTGCGACTCTCGGCCCGGCGAGTTCTGAGAAAGAGACCATTGCGGCTCTTTTTGACGCTGGTGTTGATACTTTCCGTCTGAATTTCAGTCATGGAACACATGAAGATCACAAGGTTCGCTATGATCTCATCCGTGAAGTGGAAAAAGAAGTCGGCCGCCCAATTGCTGTGCTGATGGATCTTCAGGGACCAAAGCTTCGTGTTGGACGGTTTGTGAATGATTCTGCTGAGTTGATTAATGGCAGCACATTCCGCCTGGATATGAAAGATGAGCTTGGTGATACGAGCCGTGCAACCTTGCCGCACAAAGAGATCTTTCAGGCGATTGAACCAGGTACTGAGCTTCTGCTTGATGATGGTCGGATTTGCCTGCGAGTAACTGCGGTTACGGATAAAGAAGCCGTCACGGAAGTTATTGTGGGTGGCGTCTTGTCTAACAATAAGGGCGTAAATGTTCCCGGTGTTATTCTGCCGCTTTCTGCTCTTACGGAAAAAGATCTCCTGGATATGGAATTCGGTCTGGAGCTCGGCTGTGATTGGTGTGCGCTTTCATTCGTTCAACGCCCCGAGGATATCATTGAAGCGAAACGACTGGTTAAAGGTCGTGCCGGCGTTATGGCAAAGCTTGAAAAGCCTTCTGCAATTGAGCAGTTGGAGGAAATTGTCGAGTTGACTGATGCTGTTATGGTTGCGCGTGGTGATCTTGGCGTTGAGCTTCCCCCGGAAAACGTACCTGTGCTTCAAAAGCGAATTGTTCGGGTTTGTCGGGAGCATGGGAAGCCAGTTATTGTGGCGACCCAGATGCTTGAGACCATGGTTTCTGCACCAACACCGACAAGGGCAGAGGCTTCAGATGTTGCAACGGCCGTTTATGATGGTGCTGATGCCGTTATGCTTTCAGCTGAATCAGCAAGCGGAGCTTATCCGCTTGAAGCTGTTGCGATGATGAACCGTATTATCGAAACAATCGAACAAGATCCGCTCTATCTAAAGTTGGTGCACGCTGATGAATTAGCGCCTAACCCAACTGAGGGTGATGCAATTAGCGATGCGGCACGCCAAGTGGCTGATCTTATTAGTGCGAAGGCCATTGTTACCTTTACGACAACGGGTAGTACCGCCTTCCGTGCTGCGCGAGGGCGTCCTAATACACCTTTGCTTGGCCTGACACCGGACCTTCGTGTCGCACGAAAAATGGCCTTGATCTGGGGTGTTCACTCGGTGAATACGCGCGATGTGAGCAGCTTTGGCGAGATGGTGGGTAAATCAACCCGTATCGCACGACGTGAAGGCTTCTGTGAGAACGGTGATAAAATTGTTGTAACAGCTGGTGTGCCTTTTGGTACGCCGGGCTCAACGAACAATCTCCGTATCGCGACTGTGGGCCAGCATGAAAAGCCTGACCCAGTTGCGTAGCTATACTGTACAGTATGACCCATCCTGGAACTTATTGACGGGACAGTAATTATTGATGAAGAGGCAGCCGGTGGGCTGCCTTTTTTATAACTTGTCGATGGGGATCTTTAGGTAGCGTTCGCCATCATCTTCTGCGGGAGGAAATGCCCCTGCGCGCATGTTGACCTGGATGGAGGGTATTAAGAGGGCGGGCATGTCAAGCTGCTTGTCGCGCTCGGTTCGCATTTTGATGAACTCTTCCCTTGATATGCCGTCATTGGCGTGAAGGTTTTTCTGCCTTTGCTCTTTTACGGTTGTTTCCCAGGCGATTTTCCGGCCATTGGGGGCGTAGTCATGACAGGTAAAGAGGCGCGTGTCGTCAGGCAACTTCAGGATTTTTTGTATAGAATCGTAAAGCTGTCCTGCGTCCCCGCCAGGAAAATCTGCACGTGCAGTTCCAAAATCTGGCATAAAAAGGGTGTCACCGACAAAGGCTATATCACCGATCAGGTAAGTCACGCAGGCGGGGGTATGACCAGGGGTGTGGGTCACTCGACAGGTAATATTGCCGAGCAAGAATTCCTCTTCATCGGAGAATAAGCGATCAAATTGCCGTCCGTCAGCTTTAAAAGAGGGTTCTGCATTGTAGATTGCTTTAAAGGTGCGTTGGATTTCGGGGGTATGGTCTCCTACCGCTGTGATTCCACCAAGCTGGTCCTTTAAGTAGGGGGCAGCACTTATGTGATCTGCATGAACATGAGTTTCCAATATCCACTGGCAACTGAGCTTAAGATCTTTAAGTCTTTTGGCGATAACTTCGGCGCTCGTTGTTGAGGTTCGACCTGAGTTGGCGTCAAAGTCGAGCGCGGAATCAATCACTGCCGCTTGTGCCGACTGGGGATCCCAAACCAAATATGAAATAGTGTTACTGGCCTCGTGAAAAAATGCTTCAACTTGAGCCTGCATTCCTGCCTCCGTATTTCAGGTTTCTCTAAAGTATCATAGCATTTGACTCTTATATAGCAATATTGATATGTATTGAAATATGAATATAAAGAATATGGAAGTCTCTGTTGGTAAAGCCTGTGCTCTTTTAAGGGCGTTGGCGAATGAGCGAAGATTAATGATTTTATGTCAACTGGTCGAGCAGGAGAAATCAGTGGGTGTCCTCGCTGAACAGTTGGGTATTGCTCAGGCCATGATTTCACAACAACTGACAATCTTGAAGAAAGAAGGCCTCGTGCGCTCAAGGCGTCAGGGACAGAGTATTTTCTATACTTTGGATAATGACGCTGCAGTGAAAATATTACAAACACTGTACGAAACCTATTGTCCGTCCGAGTAAAAACCAAAACTGGTGAAAAGTTGATGTGTGATCCATGGAACTGATTATTAAAAAAATCCGACCTTCAGATTTTGTCAAGCGTATGAAAAATGATGATATACTTTTGATCGATATTAGGAGTGCCCAGGAGCATAAAGACGAACATATTGAGGGAGCCTTTAACATTCCTTTGGAAGAATTTGCGAATAAGAATTTTTCGGATGACCATGGTAAAGTGGCGGTGCTCTATTGCCGAGGAGGATACCGGACAGCGCAAGCAACGGGGCTTCTTCAGAATCAGTCTTTCAAAGAAATTTTAATTCTTGAAGGGGGAATCGCAGCCTGGAAGGCAAAGGGCTTAACGACTAAAAAGACAACAAGGGCGCCTATAGATATTATGCGCCAGGTTCAAGTCATTGCAGGCAGTCTTGTTTTTCTTGGTGTGATCTTGGGATTTTTTCTTAATCCTGTCTTTCTCCTTATTTCCGGCTTTGTTGGGGCTGGATTGGTTCTTGCGGGTGTTTTCGGGTTTTGTGGGATGGCGCGGGTTTTGAGCTTGATGCCATGGAATAAGAGGACGACTTCTTAAGAGAAGAGGCGGATGAAAATTATATAAAAACCCGCTGATATTTAATAGTTTTATAACTCTCACCGTATATTCTTTTGGCTTGTCTTTAGCCGTGCCTGTTTAATAGATGATGGCACGAATTTTGTGGTGGCGCAGGTTTCCTTTGTCAATAAATCAAGAAAATAAACGCGCACGAATTCTCGTGGTTAGTGATGATCAGGATTTCTTGACTGATTTCTTTGCCAGCCTGCGGGATATTGGGTTTCTCAACATTTCGAGTTCTACGGGGTGTGATTTTACAGAAAACCTCAAGCCCGAACTCTTGATGTTTGATGCCGATTTTTTAGATGAAAATTTAAAAAATGTTCTCAGCCAATTGAGGCGTTTGCCTCTGCAGGATGCTTGTCCTGTCCTGTGTATTGAAAAAGAGGGATGTGATTTATTTGATGAGGAGAGTATTTCTCTTTTCGACGATATAATTTCCTTTCCGCAAAATTTAAATCGACTGGGGTTGTGCTGTTTCTCTTTGTTGAATAGCTCACGAGATCGCCGAGCTTGGGATATGGATCGTCAGCGGTTAGAGGGAGAGCTAAAAAAGAAAACGCAAAAGGCTGATCTGGCTCTGGTTCTTTTGAAGCAGGCTGAGAGAAAAATTTTAGAACAAAACCCTGATCTTCCCGAGCAAAACCGGGAAAATAATAACATTATTGCTGATATGAGCCATGAGCTGCGTACCCCTTTAAACGCAATTTTAGGTTTCTCAGAGATCATGAAACAGGAACGTTTGGGCTCGCTGGGGCACGAAAAGTATCTTGGATACGCTGGTGACATTCACAATGCCAGTAAGCATCTGTTGGGTATTGTAAATGATGTCCTTGATCTGGCAAAAACAGAAGCAGAAGAAGAAAATCTTCAGATTACAGAAATATCTGTTTTGGATGCCGTCAATGAGACAATGAGAATGATGGCCTTACTCGCAGAAGAGTCCGGGATTGAACTCTCTGTGAATATTGCGGATGATTTTCCAGGTCTTAAAACAGATGAAAGGCGCTTCAAGCAAGTCTTAACAAATCTTGTCACGAATGCAGTCAAATTTACGCGCCGGGGCGGGCGAGTGAGTGTCGAAGGCCAGGTTGATGCCGAGGATGGTGCGGTTTTGATGATTATTCGGGATAATGGCATAGGAATGTCTGCCAAAGAACTTGCTCTGGCTCTAACCCCTTATGGCCAAATTCTGGCAGCGCAAACACACACGCATGTAAGAGGCACAGGTCTTGGACTACCAGTGTCGAAAAGGTCTGTAGAGGCTTTGGGAGGGGATTTTCTGATCACGAGCGAACCGGGATTAGGGACTGCGATTACGTTGAGATTCCCGCCAGATCTTGTGGTGAGTAAAGAGTAGTATTGCGGAACTTCAGTGCTGATTTTTGTTCTGGTTTGAGATTGACGGCTTGTGGCGGGTGATTTTTTTTCCCTTGAGCGGGACTTTTTTTTCATCCTGATCGGCTCTTACCTGTTCAAGCGAACGCAGTGGCCTTGCTAAATAAGGGCTAGAAACGGCTGAAAGCGAAGGTTTCATCATTTTATCCACAGAGTTGTCCACAAGATGTGGTGGTGTGTATGATTAGATATACACAACTTAGGGTGGTTTGGGAAGAATTTAAATCAAGAGTAGTTATTTGTTCACATAATTCATTTTAAGTTGTGTTTTCGGCACCTGGCCTTATGAGTATTTTGGATTCTCTACCAACTGTATCTTGACCAAGTGGCTGTTAGACCCCAAGTTCAATATGAGTTGTGATGCTGGGTTTCAGATCACGAAATATAAAATGGCTGCCTTATGGGGCTAAAGAAGAAATGAGCCTTGCTCTATCGAGGAGGTACTGGTGACGAGATTGTCTCTTTTTAATAGTCCACTAATGTTAGGTTTTGAGCAGTTTGAACAAGCGGTGGATATGATTTCCAAAACTGCGGCAGACGGTTATCCCCCTTATAATGTAGAAAAAGTAAGTGAAAATAAAATTCGAATAACGCTTGCTGTTGCTGGTTTTGCGCCGGAAGATATGCAAGTTCAAATTGAAAACAACCAGCTTGTTATCCGAGGAAAAGCAAAACCAGAAGAGAATAAAGAGTATCTTCACAGGGGAATTGCCGCGCGGCAATTTCGCCGTGCATTTGTTCTCGCCGATGGTATAGAAGTGATCGATGCAAAACTTGATAATGGATTACTGCACGTCGATTTAGAGCAGCCTCTCCAAAACGTAACTATTCGCAATATAGAAATTCAAACGAATAAAATTCAAGTAAAGCCGGCTGTGATTGAGGATAATCAGGATTAATTCTAAAAAGAAATAATTCTGATTGATGGTTCCTTAAGAATAAGAAATTATGGTGTAAGAATGCTCTGCTGTCTTCGAACTAAAACAGCAGAAACTGAGGTTGGAAAAAGTGATGATGATAAAGCAAGTTATTTCAGAATTAATGACAGATCAGGATATGACAGCTTTGGGCCTGGAAGTTGTGGCCTATGTAAAGCCTGTTGATGTCGAGGGTGACGCTTGCTTTGGTATATTTGCAGCAGATGGTACAGAAATCACTGTCGTTGGGGATCGCGATGTTGCTTTCGCAGCCGTACGCCAACAAGATCTCGAACCACTAAGCGTGCATTAGCTTAAGTTTCTGAAAGCTAAACTTTACTCTTGAATTGAAAAAGGCCCCATAACGGAGCCTTTTTTATTTATGTGAACTAACCTCTACTTACTTAAGCGGCGTGACTGGTTGTTGTTGCACTTAAAAGTGCATAGATACCGTCGTCACTTTCAGTCCCCCGTAACTTCTCACAGGTGGCTGCGTTTCGTAAAAAACGCGATACCCGTGCGAGGGCCTTAAGATGGTCTGCCCCAGCTGTTTCGGGGGCGAGTAACAAGCAGATCAGGTCGACAGGTTGTTCGTCTATAGAATCGAAATCAATTGGGCGTTCCAATTTAACAAAGAATCCATAGAGCTTGTCGAGATTGGGAAGCTTGCCATGAGGGATGGCAATTCCTTGTCCAATTCCGGTTGTTCCAAGTTTCTCTCGTTCGATCAGGACATCAAAGATATCCCGCTCTTCTGAGCCTGTAATTTTTGCCGCCCGCTTTGCAATCTCTTGAAGAAATTGTTTTTTACTATTGGCGCGCAAGTCAGCGGCCACTGCATTCGGGCCGATAAGGTCGGTTAATTCCATTACATAAAGTCTTTAGCTGTTACGTGCTTTGGCTTTTAGTGGGGTCGACCCAGCCAATATTTCCATCAGAACGGCGGTAGATCATATTCAACCCTCCGTGCTTGCTGTTGCGAAACATCATCGCCGGGAGATCTTCCAGATCCATACGCATCACTGCAAGGCCGGCTGTCAAGGTCGGGATTTCAGCTGCCATTTCAGCCACAATCAAGGGGCTGTCTTCAGCGGTTGTCTCGTCTTGCTCATCTCTCTCCTGCTCGCCAGATAGGATATAATGCTGGGCATGAGTTGCTTCTTTGCCACCTTCGGCATGATCATCGCGTAATTTACGCTTATGACGGCGCAAGCGTTTAGACAATCGCTCGGCAGCCAGATCAAATGCAGGGTACGGCTCTCCTGCTTCACCATTAGCCTCTAGTCGGATATTTTTACCAACGTGTGCGACCACTGTCGCACGGTAGAGATACGCATTTTTGGATAAGGTGACATTTACATCAATTGCATCACCAAAATACTTATTCAGTGTGGCAGAAAGATTATCTTTAATATGAGTGCGCAGCGCGTCGCCAACGTCGAGCTGCTTGCCTTTAACGGAAAGCTGCATGTGAACAAATTCTCTGAATTGTTAAGGGGGTTAGCGTAATGGCTATATGTGCCAATCAAGCCCCGCTATCTGGGGCGGCACCATAGTGTCGTCGCCTATAGGAGTCAAGGACAGTAGGTAGAACCATGTTTTCCTCTCGTTATAGTAAACGACTAATGTAGTGTATCACAGTCTCTAGAGCTGAGTCGATTTTGTTAAGAGAAAAAATTATAAAGTAAGTTTCTTTTCTCGGCGACGCTGAACGGATGATGGAATTCCCAGTGCCTCGCGATATTTTGCAATGGTTCGCCTTGCGATATCAATCCCTTCAGCCTTTAGTTTTGTGACAAGGGCATCATCGGAGAGGATTTTTTTAGGGTCTTCTTCGTCGATTAGTCTTTTTATTCTGTCCCGAACAGCTTCGGAAGAATAGGTACTGCCATTATCACCGCCAATAGAAGAGGTGAAAAAATATTTCATTTCGTAGGTGCCCCGGGGAGTCACCATGTATTTATTGGATGTCACTCTACTGACAGTAGATTCGTGCATCTCGATTACTTCGGCAATGTCTTTCAATGTCAGGGGTTTTAGAGCCTGAACTCCTTTTTGCAAGAATCCATCTTGCTGGCGCACAATTTCTGTTGCCACTTTTAGTACAGTGGTTGCTCTTTGGTGAAGAGCCTTGATCAACCAGTTGGCGGATTGCAATTGTTCTGAGATATAAGATTTATCGTCTTTGGATCGTGCTTGTTCTGAAACGTTACCGTAATACTTATTGTTAATGAGCACTTTTGGTAAAGCGTCACTGTTTAATTCAATATGCCATCCCCCGGCGCGATCGGACTTGATAATGACCTCGGGGATAAGAGTTTCTGCTTCACTGGTGTCAAAAGCTGCTGCAGGTCTTGGGTTGAGGGCTCTTATTTCCGCAATCATCTCTGTGATGTCTTCGTCGTCAACGTCACAAACGCTGCGGAGGCCTTTTAAATCTCGCTTTGCCAGGAGATCAAGGTTGTCCAGTAAGGCTTGAATCGCTGGATCAAGCCGATTTTTTTCTTTCAATTGAATTGCAAGGCATTCAGCAAGGTCTCGAGCGCAAATACCAACGGGATCAAAATCCTGTAGAATTCCTAGAACAGACTCAATAAGATCAACAGTACAACCGAGTTGATCTGCGAGCTCTTCGAGATTGGCTTTCATATAGCCGGATTCATTTATTTGGTCGATGAGGTGAAGACCGATAAGCCGCTCGGTTGGAGAATCAATCTCCATATGAAGCTGTTCGCGCAAATGATCACGGAGCGTGATTGTCTCTTTCAGCCGATTTTCAAGCGAATAAGATGCGTCTTCAAAGCGAGTGTTTCCTCCAGGTCCCCAGTTTGAGAAAGACGTATTATCGTCTTGCCATTGGTTGTCGGGACTACTGTCGTAATAGTTGTCGAACTCAGTATCTAAGGGTGCCTGATTACTATCGGGCAAGGTCTCGGCATTGGATAGTTCCAGTGAATCAGGTTGGGGCGTTTCGTTTTCTGAAGGAGTAGCTGCAGCGGAATGCAGATCATTATTCTCTGTCTCAGGAAGGCTTGAATTCCCGGTACCGTCATCTTTGTCTAGGAGTGGATTTTGCTCCACTTCCTGCTGAACATAATCGGCAAGCTCCATGTTCGACAGTTGCAAGAGTTTTATAGCCTGCTGTAACTGCGGTGTCATGACGAGGCTTTGACTCTGCCTCAGCTCTAATCTTTGCGATATTGCCATAGGTATAACCCTTAAAGGCTAAACCTTTCCCCAAGGTAAACACGACGTACATCATCGTTGTTTACGATTTCGCTAGGAGTTCCCTCCATAAGCACCATTCCATCATGAATGATATAAGCCCTATCAACAATATCCAGCGTTTCGCGAACATTGTGATCGGTGATTAAGACGCCAATCCCACGATCTTTAAGGTGGATAACAAGCTCCCTAATATCGCCAACAGCAATCGGGTCGATACCAGCCAGGGGTTCGTCAAGCAGGATAAAGCTTGGATCTGAAGCTAGAGCACGCGCAATTTCCACACGGCGACGCTCTCCACCGGAAAGGGCTATCGCTGGGGTGTTGCGTAGATGTGTGATGGAAAACTCGGCTAACAAGCTATCTAATTTTGCTTCTCTTTTACTTCTTACAGGTTCAACGACCTCCAGAACGCCTCGAATGTTTTGTTCAACAGAGAGGCCGCGAAAAATCGAGGCTTCCTGAGGAAGGTAACCAATACCCATGCGAGATCGTCGGTACATCGGGAGGTCGGTAATATCTTGGTTATCAAGTGTCACCCAGCCCGAATCAGGTGAAAGTAATCCGGTAATAATATAAAAGCTCGTCGTTTTACCGGCACCATTCGGGCCAAGAAGTCCAACGACTTCCCCGCGTTGCACACGCATGGAAACGGCTCTGAGAACAGGTCTTTTTTTGAAACTTTTGCCAATATTGGTGACCATAAGTCCCTGATTGTCAGCAATAAGAGACGGTTTGGGTTTCTTATCCTGATTTGCTGCTTCTTGCCGCTTATCTGTCATTCAACTCTGCCGTTATCAATCAATGCACGTGGAGTACGTGATACACCATTATAATGAGGTATTATTTTTTCTTTTTACTTGAGGGAAGAATTAAACCACGAACAGGTTCGCCACTTGTGCTTACAAGCTTACTAACGCCTGTTGCGAGGTTGAATTGCGCTTCGTCGCCATTCATTTGGTTTTCCCCTTGGGTTACTTTGACATTCCCAATGAGGTTCGCCAACTCCTTCTTCACATAATATATACCCTTGTCGCCAGTAGCGTATTCAGTTTTAGTTGCCACTCGAACATCGCCGAGGGCATCAATGCGGTCTAATTCCAGTTTATTCTCGGCATCACGAACAAAAAAAGCCGTTAGCATATTGCCTCGAACACGTTTATCTTCCCGGATCGCAACGGCGTTGCCACGCGCAACGGCGATCTGCTTCTCTTCCCAATACTCGAGGCTGTCTCTGGCCGTAATGGTATCGGCACCACTGACCATGCGCAGGTTTTGGCCTGTGAGTACCATAACCTGCTTGTCGATGTCGTAGACACCATTATCACCATAAGCGGTTTCACCGGGTGAGACTATTTTGACATCCCCGACAGCATCGACGCGGTAGATCTCGGTACCGCCATCAACGCCTTCCCTGTAATGTGCGATTAATTGGTTGCCAAATACTTCGAGCTCACCTTGTGCGGCACGGGCATTCCCGCTGGCCACATACTGTTTAAGGTCTCTGCGCCATTCAATGCCTTCATCGGCGTTAATCTCAAGAGGAACGTTACTGCTGCCAAGGCCTTCTGTGAGTGCTTGTGCGAAAATGGAGTGCGGGATGGTTATCGCTGTTGCAAGCAAGATAAGGGCAGATGCTAGACGTTTCATTGTTTCAAGGCCTCCTGAGCCCCAGGAAGGATGATCAATCTGCTCTTTCCTGTAAAGGTGACGCGCTGTCCCCTGTCAGTGATAACAAAACCTTCGGATTTAATGGTCCCCGCCGGCCCATGACCTTCAACAGGTAATTGTCCAAAGGCGGAGCCAGATTTGGCATCAAACGTTGCTTCTTCGGTGACAATTTGAAATCCCTGGTCTTGAAATATATTCACATTGCCATTTAAGTTGAGATATTTTTCATCCCGATCATACATCCCTGACTGAGCCGTGAGGGCGAGCCAAGTGCCGTCTTCCAGGGTGATGTCCGCTTTTGGCAGTGTCAGAAAGATCTCGCTCTCACGTTCACTGGATTGCTCTGCAAGATCAGCAATTATGGTATAGGGTTGATTGCTGTCATCAAGGCCAAGATATTTTGGATTTAAGGCACTGAGAGTATCCGGTGTTGTTGATTCGAGAATACTGTTCCCGATCGCAGTTCCTTCTGAAATGACCTGCTTTTCCAGTTGAGGCCAGACAATTACGAGTAAGACAAGTACAATGGCAAAGAAGGGGAGGGTGACTTTGGCGATACTTACAAAGACGCTATAGGCGTTGCCCCCCGAAAAACTTGGGGGTTTAACTGGCGTTGCCGCATCAGGCATCGTCTTGCCAATATCCACTATATTCTCTGTTGATCTTTGTGAAGACTTCATTCCAACATGCAATCTCAGGCAATTCCTGCGCGGAGGCAATCATGTATGTGAATTATTCCGACAGGAAGTCCGTTTTCAGTTACAAAAAGACTTGTGATTGATCTCTCGTTCATTTGGCCGAGAGCCTCTACAGCCAGAGCATTGGGGCGTGTGGTTTTAGGGGCGCTGGTCATGACTGCTTCTGCTGTCATGGATAGTAAATCTGAATCCATGTGGCGGCGCAAATCGCCATCAGTAATGATGCCCTTCAGCTCTCCCTGACTATTGGTCACGCCAATACAGCCAAAGGCTCGACTGGTCATGATGAGGATTGTTTCCGTCATTGACATCTCTCCTGCACAAAGCGGGAGCTGCTGTGCATGCATGACGTCAGAAACTTTTAGAAGCTGTGTCCCGAGCGAGCCACCGGGATGGAATACCTTGAAATCGTGGGGTTGGAAGTTTTTTTGCTCCATAAGGGCAATGGCAATGGCGTCGCCAAGGGCAAGTGACATTGTGGTTGATGTCGTTGGCGCCAGGCCGTGAGGGCAGGCTTCGGGCAGAGAGGGTAAAATAAGAGCAACATCTGCGGCTTCTGCCAATGCAGAGTTTTTCTTGCTTGTCATGGCAATCAGGGGAATGCCAAAGCGGCGAGTATACGTTATGAGGTCGTTTAATTCAGAGGTGTTGCCAGAATTCGACATGGCAAG
>MAAC01015596.1_pt1 | contig 12282 bp, 14 predicted proteins | sample 1115981 | NCBI WGS metagenome assembly MAAC01 (sample SAMN04961126, study PRJNA320927) | seawater metagenome | isolation source: sample BD02T64 sea water enriched with oil for 64 days | place: USA:Gulf of Mexico | collected 2013-07-27 | reverse complement strand
TTAACGATTTCTCCTGTTTCATGTGCATTGTTAACTCTATCCCATGCTTTAATTACACGAGCTTTTTTGTGAGATAATACTAATTGACCAGAGCTATCTTCTCTTTTATCAACTAATACCTCTACAGTATCTCCTTCAGCAAGACTTGGGTTATAACGGAATTCGTTTATTGAAATAACTCCTTCAGATTTAGAATTGATGTCAATAATTACATCTCTTTCTGTTAATCTTACTACAGTTCCTTCAATTACATCACGTTCGTTTACGAAACCTACGGTTCCTTCTAACGCTTTTTCAAATTCAACTAATTTAGATTCATCTACAGCTTCAATACCTTCTTCGTATTTGTGCCAATCAAAGTTTGCTAAAAATTCTTGTGGGTTTACTGTCTCAACAGCTACTGGTGCTACTGCCTCTTCAGCAGTGTTTTTTGTTTCTTCAGACATTCTGAAATCACTTTGTATCTTATTGTTATTCAGATTTTTAACGACAATAACTTTAAGAGTTGTTTATATTATATAAATTTTCTTAATTCCTTTTATAAATCTGTTCTCGTAAAAAGGAGTGCAAATGTACAAAATCTAATTGAAACTAACGGGTATAAACTACTGAATTTTAAACACTAAGTTATTGAGGCTCAAAAGGCAAAAGAATAAACCTACTGAATAAACTCTTTAAACTGTTTTACACGTTCTCTACTCACAATTATTTCGGCTTCATTATACGTGTTTAAGATAATTTTTAAGCGACTATTTGTGTAGGCTATAATGTCTTTTATGGCATTTATTTGCACTATAAACGTTCTGTTTACTCTAAAGAACTTCTTTGGATTTAACTCGTTTTCTATATGTGACAATGAATGATTTAAAATCCCTTTATAATTGTTGGTTTTGATAAATGTTGCATTATCAAAGCTGTAGAAACAATTAATTTCTTCTTCTTTTATTATTTTAATTTTCCCCCCATTTTTCACAACAAACGAAGTCTTATATATTTCTGTTTCGTAATTAGAAAATATTTTTTTTAACTTTTCTAAATCATTTTCTTTTTCTAAAACAGACTTTGCTTTTTGTATCGCCTCTTTTAATAAAACTTTTTTAATCGGTTTCAGCAAATATGAAATACTATCATAATCAAAAGCTTTAATACTGTAATTACTATAAGCTGTCGTAAAAATTATTTTAGAAGAAACTTTAACTAGATTAAAAATCTCAAAACACAAACCATCTGCCAAATGAATATCTAAAAAAACAACATCTGGATGTTCATTATTTTGGAACCATTTTACGGACTGTTTTACAGATTGCAACCTTCCAGTTATTTCCATTTCAAATTCAGAAAGCGTTCGTTCTAAACGCCGTGCAGAAGGTAATTCATCTTCTATAATTAATACTTTCATCTTATTGATTTAACAATGGTAATTGGATACAATATGTTTTCTCATCAGAAATAATCATAACTTTTTGATCAGAAAAATACGCATATCTTTTTTGAATATTTTCTATTCCTTTTTGATGACTTCTCACCTCTGTTAACTTCTTATTTATAGTGTTACAAATTTGCAAATAATCACCTTTTATAGATATTGAAATCTTAACAGAATGTTCATCACTTATTTCATTATGTTTTACAACGTTTTCTAAAACTTGCTGTAAGGTTGTAGAGACAATCAATTTTTCTTCGGCTTCTTTTGAAACTTCTATTTCGAAAAATAATCCTTTTTCGAACCGACCTTGCAACAACTCTAAATAATCTTTGGCAAAAGATATTTCGTCTTTTAAACTAACTACGTCTTGCTTCTCTTGTTCTAAGAAATAACGATAAATATTAGATAATCTCTCTGAAAAATCAATTGCCTTTTTAGGATTCTCTTCTATCAAACTAGTCAATACATTTATATTATTAAACAAAAAATGTGGACTTAATTGGTTTTTTAATTGTTGGTAATTCAATTGTGACTCTAAAGATTGTTGCTGTAGAAATTGCTTTTCTTGCTTATTAACCAAACTTAAAAAATACAAATGAGTTAAAATAATAGCACATAAAAAATAAGGAGAATACACAATTATTGATGGTATTAGGAATGCTCTATCAAACGCTGCTCCAATACTCTCTTTTACAATCCTAAAGTTATTATCTGAAACTACTATCCAAAAAATAATAACAGAAATACAAATCACATAATATGATAAGATGTAATATATTCTTCTTGATTGTTTGTATTTTGCATAAATATAATTGAAGAAATGCATTGTTAGTAACGATAATAAAAAACCAATTGGAAAAAACTTGTACCAAATTCGCAAAACATCTGCAGAAAATGAAGATGTTATAAGGATTATTACCGAATAAATAATTGTTCCTATTAACGGAATCATAATTATTTTTTTCAATGAATATTTTACTTGATTGAAATCAATACTTTTAATTGATTTTCCTTTAAAGTTTATCAATTGAATTCCCGAAAAGAACAAACTTATAAAAAATGCTACTATTCCATTAAAAACTGATGTAATTTCAAATAATGAAAACGATGCCTCTTTTTTTATCAGCCTAAAAAATATAAAAACAATAATATTAAGTAAAACGAAAGATATTAAAGCTGGCCTTAAAAAGTCAGAAATCTTTTTATTTTTTACATCAAAAAACTGAAAAGATAGAAATGGTGGTATAAAAAAGAGTAAAATACTGACTGGCAGCGCATAAATGAAATCTTCGAAATCAAATTGACCCAATAGGAATAATACTATTATTGAAACTAAATGTAAAGCGAGAGCAAAAAGTAATGCTTTAACGAATGAGGTTTGTAATTTATTCATAATATTTATTTTCTCTCAAAACTGAAGAATAATAATCGAAAATTAAAACAAAAAACAGTGAACTGTAGTTTTTCATTAGTGGGTTGTTACGCAATCCAATTCTTAAAATCTTTGACACGCTCTCTACTCACAATTATTTCGGCTTCATTATACGTGTTTAAGATAATTTTTAAGCGACTATTTGTGTAGGCTATAATGTCTTTTATGGCATTTATTTGCACTATAAATGTTCTGTTAACCCTAAAGAAATTTTCTGGATCTAATTCCGTTAGCACTTGCTCTAAAGCGCCATCTAACAAATAATTTCGATTGGAATTTGTATGCAAATATGTTGCTTTGTTTTCGCTATAAAAACACTCAATATCGTCAGAAGAAATTATTTTTAAATGCTGTCCAACTTTAATCGTATACCTCTTCTTAAACTTCCGGTCGATTGGATTTACCAATAGTTTTTTGATGTCATCAAAGTTTAGCTGAACATCTGGCTGCTTTGTATATTGATTTTTATACTTATTTACTGCAGCTTCCAATTCATCTTCATCTATCGGCTTCAATAAATAATCAATACTGTTTAATTTAAATGCTTTTAAAGCATATTCATCATAAGCAGTTGTAAAAATTATAGCGCTTGAAATTTGAACATGTTCAAAGATTTCAAACGATAATCCATCTGACAATTGAATGTCTAAGAAAATTAAATCAGGATGTTCATTTTCTTGAAACCAAGCGATTGACTCCTCTACAGAATGTAGCATTTCATTTACTTGCACTCCTAAAGCATCTAACATTCTGCTTAATCTCCTCGCTGCTGGCTTTTCATCTTCTATGATCAATACGTTCATAATTCCTTCTTTAGATTTCTTTATTTTTATTCATTTCTTCTTTAATTTTTCGCTTTTCCCAATCTTTATTAAACAAAAAACTAAATCGATATACCTTTAATCCATGAACAATTACTATCAGCCCCCACCAAAAAAACAATCTATAATTGCTAACATCTGTAAAAGCTTCGATAAAAGTATCTCCATATTCTATATCATGGAAAATTCTTCTACCAATAAAAAAGCCATTAATTACTATATAAAATGCTACATGCTTGTAGAATTTTTTTAATTCATCAACTCTCTTTTTTGCACGCTCAAATTTCTTTGCTTTATTTATGACTTCCATAATTTAATTGCTTTTATTTTGACTCATAAACTCTTTAATCTTTTTCTCTTCCCAATCTTTATCAAAGCCAAGTATTTTTACTCCGAATACTTTAACCCAATGAATAAAAACCCCTGCTAATATACCTATTGTTGCAAACCAGAACCAATGAAAATCAGGAGAAAACATTAAGTTTGAACTTATTATTGTAGCAAGTAAAAATACCGTAACAATAATATGAATGTAAAACCCTTTAACATCTTTTATTCTTTTCTGAGCTTTTAAATAGCGCTCCTCTTTGTTATTTTTTGAATCCATCTGGTCTATTAGTTAACTCATCATTGTCCATTATCTCTTTCAACTTATTTTCTTCCCAGTTTTTCCCGAATAATGAATTAAACCCGAACACTCCTAACCAGTGAAAGAACACTCCAATTCCCCAAAAAATCCAGGTAGAATACACTCCAAAGTTTGAAATAGCTTCATTAAAAGTTTCACCATCATCAGAAGTTATACCATATATAATAACAGAACTTAACATTAAGTTCACCACTATATACACTCCAAAATGAATGTAAAACCCTTTAATTTTCTCTACCCTTTTCTTAGCTCTTATGTATTTTAATCCTTCTATTGTTTCTTTATTTTCCATTTTAATAATGTATTAATTCCAATTATTATTCTTTCTATCTTCGTCCATCAATTCTTTGATTTTCTTATCTTCCCATCCTTTTCCTAAAAAAGGATTGTACTTGTAGGTATCCATTGCATGGAAAGTTAAGCCCATTCCCCATCCAAAAATAGGAAACCAGAACCAATAAAATTGTGGTGAAAATCTTAAATTGATAAAAATTAAAAACGGAATTACTAAACAATAGCAGATTAGATTTGCATAGAAACCTTTAATTTTATCTACTTGCTCTTTTGCTTTTAAATATTTTTGTTCTTGTTGATAATTTGATTGCATGACTTTTAGTTTTTTATTATTCTACATTACTCCCAATTAGACGTATCGTCTTCTTCATTCATTAACTCATTGATCTTTTTACTTTCCCAGTTTCTTCCTAGAATAGGATTGTAGCTGTACACATCTAATCCGTGAAATAAAATTCCGATTCCCCAACCAAACATTGGAAACCAAAACCAGTGAAAGTCTGGTGTTAATTTTAAATTAATGAGCACTAAAAATGGAATAATTATACAATAAGAAATGATGTTTTGATAAAACTCTTTTAATTTCTCTACCTTCTCTACAGCTTTAACATAACTAGAATTTTGTATATCTTCAGTGTACATACTATTGTTGTTTTTTGTTAATAGCGGCAAGCTTACTTTAAATGTTCTTTTATCATTTATGATACTAACATTTCTCTTTGTAAGTAATCTATACCTGTCTGTTATATTTTTTAATCCTACTTTAGTACTCTTCCCAATCGCTTCTTTATGATTGACATTATTTTCTATAATTAGCACGCCACCTTCTTCAAAAATTCTAAGAACTAATGGCTTATTAGAAGAAACTACATTGTGTTTTACTGCATTTTCTAATAACAATTGTAGCGACAAAGGCACAATTTTCAATTCTTCATTTGAAGTTTCTGTTGGGATCTCAAACTGAATTCCTTCTTCAAAACGCATTTGTAATAATTCCATATAGGTTCTTGCAAATCGCAACTCTTCTGACAACGGAATCAGTTCTTTATTTCGTTGCTCTAACACATATCTATATACTTTAGATAATTTTGTTGTAAATCGTTCTGCTTGTTTTGGATTCTCTCCAATTAAAGAAGTCAATACATTTAAACTATTGAATAAAAAATGTGGATCAATTTGATTTTTTAAAGACTCGAATTTTGCTGTTTCCGTCTTTGCGACAATTTCTTGTTTTGTGCTTTCTTTCCCTACGGATGCTTTCCAGTTTATCATAAAACCTCTAGCATGAAAAAACGTTGCAATTGCTAAAGAGAAAAGAATGTAGAACGCATTTATCCACATAATTTTACTACTAAAAAACAAAGAAGAATCTACGCCTTGGATTACAATAAAAGTAAAATAATTGATTCCTAAAACAACCGGAACTATATATAATATAGTGCATATTATTCCAGCTGTTACTCGTTGACTTGTTTGCTCAATCCAATCCCACTTTACGCTTAAATAATCGTTTAAAAAACCATTTCCAAATCCAATTCCATAACTATACATTGCAGAAATTAAGAAAGTAATCCAAATACCTTTTATTGAAAATTGTTGGAAAATTAAAATAAATAGTACCGCGAAAATGATGGTCAATTTTAAACAAGCCCAAAATGCTTTTTGCAACTTTCCCCAGGTAATTACTTTTTTAGTTTCCATACTTATATCTTGATTAATTAATCGAATGCGCTTTCTTAAAATTTAATTTCTAAAGTTACATCTTTATCAGCAACTTCAAACTTAGCTTCATCATATTGTGGTGGTCCAAAACTCATAGGATTGTTTGAAACACCGTAGCTCTCTAAAGGCATTCCATTTCCTTCAAAATCCATTTCATTATTGTTATTGGCGTCGTGAAAACAAATAACTGCATATTCACCTGGCTCAACGTCTACAAAGATTACTGTACTCTTTTTTCCTTTAACTTTACTTGATACTGATTGTAAAGGTTTTTTCATGAAATCTTTTTTGTTATACAAAGCGTACCTTACTTCTCCTTCATTGCTTGTAACATTAGGTACAGTTACAGTAATGGTTCTTTTTTCTGTTGTTTTGATTGTAGTTGTTGATGTTTGAAAAATAACTACTAATGCAAAAATGGCTGCGAATACTTTCATAATTTCTATTATTTAATGATACTGAAACAAATTCAGCTCTGGTTAATTATACAACAAAGATGCAGCAACAATTAAATACTAGAAATTAAAAGAAACCGAGTTGTACTTTTTTAAGGACGAATTGTAAAAACAATGGTTAAACGGTATTAATTCAATAAATGCTTAGTAATCTTTTTACTCAATGGCTTTGTTAAAGAGAAGTAATAATCAAGAAATTCACCATGCTCATCAACCAAATACTTTTGAAAATTCCATTTTACCGATGAATTTTTCTGTCCATTCAATTCTTTTTTGGTTAGCCAAGCATACAATGGATGTTGATTATCCCCTTTTACATCTATCTTTTCTGTAATTAAAAAGGTAACACCATAATTGATTTTACAAAAAGATTGAATGTCTTCTGAAGTTCCTGGCTCTTGTTTTCCAAACTGATTACAAGGAACACCAATAATCATCAATTTCTCTTTATAGAGGTCATATAGTTTTTGCAACCCTTCATACTGTGGAGTGAATCCGCATTTAGAAGCAACATTTACAAATAATATTTTTTTGCCTTTATAATCTTCTAAGTTAATTTCTGAGCCAGAAATACTATGAATCTTAATTGAATATAGTTTTGAATTTGAATCCATCGTTTGTGAATTTAGAGATTGCGTTAATAATAAGATGAACAACATTAATATATGTATTCTCATAAAGTTTTATTTCAAAATAAAGATACCGCTTTTACTTAAAAAGGAAACAAAAATAATCGTTGTTTATTCTGTAACATTTTCTATTTTTGACCTACTTATAACTTGAAACTAACAAACTAAAGAGTGCAGAAAGATTTAGAGGCTAAATTTTTATTGGATTTTGAGCAAAATCAAAATATTGTTCATAAGGTGTGTAGAATATACACAACCAACCAAGATGCACATAATGATTTGTTTCAAGAGGTTGTTATTCAGCTATGGAAAAACTACAGCAAGTTTAGAGGCGACTCTAAATTTAGTACATGGATGTACAGAGTAGCATTGAATACCGCAATTTCTTTATACAGAAAATCAACTAGAAGAATTAAAACTCAAAATATAGATGACTTTACCTATAAAATAAAGTCAAGTGATTATGATGACACTGAAGAGCAGCAATTAAAATCGCTATACAGTGCCATTCATCAATTAAACGATATTGATAAGGCATTGATTTTCTTATACTTAGAAGACAAGCCTTATAAAGAAATATCAGCAACTTTAGGAATTACATCAGTAAATGCTAGAGTTAAAATGAATAGAGCAAAAGAGAAATTAAAAAATATATTAAACCCATAAGTTATGGATTTAGAACACTATAAAAAGACTTGGGAGAACCAGCCAGAAGAAGCCAAAAAGGTTTCTAAAGAGGAGATTTATAAAATGTCCCAAGCAAAGTCTACATCAATAGTAAAATGGATTTTTATTATTGGAGTTTTAGAATTTGCCTTTTGGCTCATTTTAAGTTCTTTTACCTCAAAACTTGAAGTGGAGGAGATCTACAAAGAACTAAAACTCATGGAGCTACTAGATGTCGTGTACTATATCAACTTTATTGTTGTTGTTGCTTTTCTGTATTATTTTTATAAAAATTACAGCTCAATTTCAACTATTGATTCGACAAAGGATTTAATGCGAAAAATAATTAAAACCAGAAAGACGGTAAAGTACTATGTAAATTACAATGTATTGGCTGCCGTTTTATTAATGATTGTATTTAACGTTAAAATTGTAAACACACCAAACGGTATAGAAACAGTACTTGAAATTGATAATATTAATTTTGATGATTCTAACTTAATGACAGTTTATGTTATAAGTCAAGCAATAGCTCTTATAATAATGATACTATTTCTATTCTTATTTTATTATTTATTATACGGAATTATGCTTAAGAAGCTAAAGAGAAATCATAAAGAGCTCGATAGATTAGAGAAACTAAATTAAAACAAAACTCCAGCAAATTTGCTGGAGTTTTTGTTTTAAAATGCTTTTAATTCGAGAATGAGTTTATCTAACATTTCTTGAGTAAAATCAAGATGTGATACCATTCTTAACTTCCCTTCTCCCATAGAAATTAGTAATATTTCCTTCGATTCCATTTTAGTTATAAAGTCTGCTGGATCTATTGTATCGCTTACATAAAAGATTACAATATTGGTTTCTATTGGTTCTACTTTTTTAACATAAGAACATGACTCTAAGACTGTTCCAATCTTTTTTGCTCTTGCATGATCATCAGCTAATCGCTCTATATTATTATCCAATGCATAAATTGCAGCAGCAGCTAAAAAACCAGCTTGTCGCATTGCTCCTCCAAATATTTTTCTAATTCGTAATGCTTTTGCAATATGCTCTTTTGTCCCTATTAAAACGGACCCAATTGGCGCACCTAATCCTTTTGACAAGCAAATTGAAATGGTATCAAACAGTTCTCCGTATTGCTGAGGAGTTTCATTTTTTGCTACTAAAGCGTTAAACAATCTGGCCCCATCTAAATGAAAAGCCAAGTCATTTTCTTTTGACACTTTCTGAATTTTCTTTAATTCTTCAAAATCCCAACAAGCTCCACCTCCTTTATTGGTTGTGTTTTCTATACAAACCAATCTATTGTATGGAGCATGAATATCTGCTCTTCCAGAAGCGGCAGCTGCTAATTGACTTGCTGTAAACATACCTCTTTCGCCATCAATTAAATGAGAAGTAACTCCTGAGTTAAATGCCGCTCCACCTCCTTCAAAATTATAAACGTGTGCCCACTTATCACAAAATATTCTGTCTCCTGGATGTGTGTGCAATTTTATTGCTGCTTGATTTGCCATGGTTCCTGAAGGAAAAAACAAAGCATCTTCCATTCCAAATAGTTTAGCCACTTTTTCTTGCAATGCATTCACTGTTGGATCTGCTTTAAACACATCATCGCCAACTTTAGCATTCATCATTGCATCCAACATTCCTTTTGATGGTCTGGTTACTGTATCACTAATTAAGTCTATTCTCATTTTTATCTTATGTTTAATGCATTCCAATTGGCGAACCATCAGGGATTTTTGGTGATCTTACTTTTTTAAATTTTGAAGGTGCTTTCTTAAAGTCACTTATAGATTTTAAAAACTCTTTATTGTACATTTTCTGAACTCCTTTTGCTTTCTTAGTAAGCAACCAAGTAGACAATTCATCCAACTTATAATTAACAATTGCATTTACCTGTTTGTAATTTGATTGATTTGCCGCCAATGCAAATAATTGATTTAATACCTGTCCATTAACTACATTCTGCAATTCTTGATGATACGTGTTTCTGTATGATTTTTTAAAAGAATTCTTTACAACTTCATCAATTACTTCTTCAAGTCCTAATTGCGTTTTATCTAAACTCTTATGCAATACTAAACGTGATGCTCTTTGCGGATGAAATAAGAAACTCAATGTTATTTCAGATGAAGTTTCTACAGCTCCATAAGGATCAAACTCTACACCAACTTTACTCTTAAAAGATTCTCTAGTTCTTCCATAACCTATTGCTCTTGGCGGAAAAAGAGCTAGCTTAGCAATTGGAATTGCGATTGTTTCAACATCAATAGTTCTTAACAATGCTTTTAATGCTTTACGCTCTTCCTTTCCCGGAACTCTTTTTACAATTGTTTGATTCCCTCCTTTAACTGCATAATAATAATCTAAGCCTCCAACTACTTTTGCAGCAGCTTCAATTTGATATCTATGCATAAAGTACACAGGTACAAAAACATCTTCTAACACAGAATATGGTTGTCCTGATTTAATATTATCTGGCGAAAATTTATCAATTGCATTTTTTCTAATTTCTAAAATATCATTTAATTCATTAGCCGCTCCTGCTCCATTATCCCATAAATGCGAATATGCATGTGCACTTCCTGGAGATCTTGAATCTTGATCAGAAATATAACGCAAGCCTTTAGCAAAAGCTGTACTTAAAATATTTTGTAATCCTTGCTTTTCATTACTTGTAAATTCTTGATATGCATACGCAACAGTCACCTTATCCCAATCACCAATGTTTGTAGCGTAAGCATTAGAAAAGTCAATCTTACCGTTTTTTAAAGAAAACTGCGGATGTGGATAATCCATCACCGAAGCTCTATTATTTGTACTTGCTGCAAAATTATGAGCAAAACCAATAGTATGTCCAACTTCATGAGCTGCCAATTGTCTAATTCTTGCCAATGCCATTTCTAATGCAAATTTATCTTTTGCCGTATTGGTTGCATATGGTGCTTGTAAAGCTTGAGCAATTAAAAAGTCTTGACGAATTCTTAACGAACCTAAGCTTACATGTCCTTTAATAATCTCTCCTGTTCTTGGGTCAGAAATACTTCCTCCGTAGCTCCAACCTCGTGTAGAACGATGCACCCACTGAATTACATTGTATCTTAAATCTAATGGATCTGCATCTTTTGGTAACATTCTAACTTGAAATGCATCTTTATATCCAATTGCTTCAAAAGCTTGATTCCACCATCTTGCGCCATCTAACAAAGCAGATCTAATTGGCTCTGGTGTACCTGGGTCTAAATAATAAATAATTGGTTCTACAGCTTCACTAATTGCAGCATTTGGATGCTTTTTTTCTAATCGATGACGACGTATAAATCGTTTTACAATTGACTCATTTACTGGTGTAGAATAATCCATATAAGACATTTGACCTACACCTGCTCTTGGGTCAAAAGCTCTTGTTTTATATTTATTATCTGGCAACTCAACAAAAGAATGGTGTTGATAAACAGTAACGGCACTAGCATCTGGAGCAACAGACCACAAATTTCTTCCTTTAGGTTTTCCTTTAAACGTTAACAAAACATCAAACTCTACATTTTTTTCAAATGCTTTTGTTCTTTTCATATTAAAAGCACTTCTAGACTTATCTAGGTTATAGTTTCCTTCTCCACTTCTTGATAATGTATTAGCTACACCAAATTTATCTTGCATAAAGAAAGATGTTGCATCAACCAAATACACATTATCCTTTTCTTCTTTAATGATAAATCCATGTAAAACTGATTTAGCAAAGGCTTCTTTTATCGAATTCCGCTCTTCAACATTATCCGTTAATGCTCTAAAATTTTGATTTGGCTTTATTAGCAATATCTTATTCCCTGCTTTTCTAAAAAACACAACTGCTCCTCCACCAAGCTTACCTCTATCTAAGCCAATATCATTAGAACCAATTCCTTCAGACAATGCATTCACATATAAAAATTCACTTTCTAAATTTTTAATCTCTAAATACACCTTGTCTTTTCCACTATCATAATAATAGTTAAAGTAGCCTTTGTATTGAGTTACCTTCTTATCGTCTTTAAAAAATTGCGAAAAACAAGTTTGCTGAATAAAAACAAGTAGAAATAAAATGGTGATTTTTTTCATGATTAAAATATTTTCCCTAAAACTATAAAATATAGATGAGAAATAAGATTGATTAAAATATTAAATCGCTTTTTTAAC
>MAAC01009597.1_pt1 | contig 12282 bp, 10 predicted proteins | sample 1115981 | NCBI WGS metagenome assembly MAAC01 (sample SAMN04961126, study PRJNA320927) | seawater metagenome | isolation source: sample BD02T64 sea water enriched with oil for 64 days | place: USA:Gulf of Mexico | collected 2013-07-27 | reverse complement strand
GCGTGAACGGCGGCTATCGCTAACGGTGAGATGGTAAAAAGGGCGCTTTTTGGAACCGCCACGTGCCAGACGTATTGTGACCATGAAATCTGTTTTCCTATTTGTATCGGTGTTTCCGAGGGCAAGTAGCCATCCGGACGTACATTACGCAGAACCTGAATTGGGCATCTACAACACCCCTACAAGGTTTCTATTACGCCTTAAAATAAATGACGCAGCAAAACCACTGACAGGCCTACGGAAAGGCGCGATATTTTACGTCAAATAAAACTGAATGAACACCACCTTTAACGAACATTCTTCGAATACTTAGCGACGAGAGCCCCCAGGCGGCATTCCGCCGCCCTGGGCACCACTTTGCGCCATCATGCTCTCCATGCCGCGCATCATCTTGTGCATGCCCTTGCCCTTCATTTTCTTCATCATTTTACTCATCTGCTTGTACTGCTTGAGCAGGCGATTGAGGTCTTGAATACTGGTACCCGAACCCTGAGTGATACGCCGCTTGCGCGAGCCATTGAGGATCTCAGGGTTGGATCTTTCCGCCAGCGTCATCGAATCAATAATCACCGACATGCCGCCCAGCTGGGAGTTTAAATTCGCCTGTTCCGCCATCTGCGCCATATTGCCCATGCCCGGCAGTTTTTCTAACATAGTGCCCATGCCGCCCATATTGTTCATTTGCTGCAGCTGATCGCGCAGGTCATTGAGGTCAAAGCGCTTGCCCTTTTGCACCTTCTTGATCAGCTTATCGGCTTTCTTTTTATCGACCTTGCGCTCGACTTCCTCGATCAGCGAGAGCATGTCACCCATGCCGAGAATACGCGAGGCGATTCGCTCCGGGTGGAAGGGCTCGAGAGCATCGGTTCTTTCACCGACACCGAGGAATTTAATCGGCTTGCCGGTGATTTGACGCACAGACAGCGCCGCGCCGCCACGGGCATCACCGTCGACCTTGGTCAAAATAACCCCGGTCAGCGGCAGAGCCTCATTGAAGGCGCTGGCAGTATTCACCGCGTCCTGGCCAATCATGGCGTCGATCACGAACAGGGTTTCCACGGGCTTAACCGCCGCGTGAAGGTCCTTGATTTCGGTCATCAAGGTTTCATCGATATGCAGGCGACCTGCGGTATCGATGATCAAGACATCGGCAAAACTTTTGCGCGCCGCCGCTAACGCAGCATTAGCGATGTCGACCGGGCTCTGCTCGGTGGCACTGGGAAAGAACTCAGCCCCGACCTCTGCCGCCAAAACCTCTAACTGTTTAATTGCCGCCGGGCGATAGACATCGGCACTGACCACCATCACCTTTTTCTTTTCCCGCTCACTCAGGTAGCGAGCCAGCTTGGCGACCGAGGTGGTTTTACCCGCACCCTGTAAGCCGGCCATTAAAATGACGGCTGGCGGCGCCGCAGCGAGGTCGAGGCTCTCATTGCTGGAGCCCATCACCAGTTCGAGCTGGTCCTGGACAATCTTTAGGAATTGCTGCCCCGGGTTGAGACTGAGGTTAACTTCCTGACCGACAGCCCGGTCGCGCACCTGCTCAACAAAGGCTTTCACCACGGGCAGAGCAACATCGGCCTCCAGCAGCGCCATGCGCACTTCGCGCAAGGTATCCTTAATGTTTTCTTCGGTGAGGGTCGATTTTCCTGAAATGGTTTTCAGGCTATGGGAAAGGCGGTCGCTGAGATTTTCAAATAGAGCCATGGTGGTTCGGTTCCCGCTGTAAAGTGAGGCGCTAGCAAGTAGGGTATTTAGCCGCCTAGTATAACCGATCAAAACGCTCACCGGCAGCCATGCAGCGACCACGACATCTCAAGCCAAGAACACCAGCGTTCAGCCCACCGCGCGGCGTGAGCCCACGAGCCCCCGGTGAGTCATGCTTTGCGCCACTGTCTTTCTGTGCCAAACTCGGCCAATCTGATCAACTCGAACAGCTGTTATGTCCGTACAATTACCTCCCTTGATAGCTATAGCCTGCTACTTATTCGCCTTCGCCTTGCAGGTGCGGGCCAGCCTGCAAGCATCCGACAACCCTGTTGCCAGCTCCCGGGGCATCATTCTCGGCTTGAGCGGGCTCGCCTTAGTCGCCCATTTTGTCACCAGCTGGCAGCAAATATTTACCGCTTTAGGCACCGATTTCAGCTTGCTACCGCTGTCGGTGGCAATATCCCTGGTCATCAACGGCATGGTGATAGGCGGCAGCCTGCGCCGCCCCCTACACAGTCTATTCCTATTACTCTTCCCGCTCAGCGCGCTGGCGCTCGCCCTGTCCCTATTGCCTATCTGGCAGAGCCCGCCTCGCAACAGTCTGCCCCTGGGATTAAGCCTGCACATACTACTCTCCATTATCGCCTACAGTCTGCTCAGTATTGCGACCCTCGAGGCACTTTTCCTCAGCTACCAAAACCGCCAGCTGCACCAACACCACAGCAGCGCCTTAATGCGCATACTGCCACCCCTGCAAACCATGGAAAGCCTGCTATTTAGCCTGTTAATTACCGGCTTTACCTTACTCACATTGGCACTGGTCAGCGGCCTATTCTTTGTCGATAACTTTTTTGCCCAACACCTGGTACACAAAACGGTGTTTTCCATCGTCGCCTGGCTACTCTACGCGACCTTGCTATGGGGGCATTTTCGTTGGGGCTGGCGCGGTAAAACCGCAACGCTGTGGACTCTCGGTGGCTTCGGCTCACTGATGCTCGCCTTTTGGGGTAGCAAGTTTGTTCTCGAGGTCATCCTGGCTTAAAACGCGGGCCGCAATCCGAGTTGCCAAGCCGTGCAAACTCCTTCAACATGAGCGATCCTTAGCTATGAGAGGTTAACTCCTCGTTGAACGACGCTCCGATATGGCTGCTTACCAGCGTGCTGGCAGGCCTACTGATTATCTCTGCTTTTTTCTCTGGCTCCGAAACCGGTATGATGTCTCTCAACCGCTACCGGCTGAAGCATCTCGCTAAAAACAACCGTGGCGCCCGGCGTGCACAGAAGCTTCTCGAGCGCCCCGACCGCCTGATCGGCATTATTCTAATTGGCAATAACGCGGTCAACATTCTCGCCTCCATCATCGCCTCCATTATCAGCATCCGCCTATTTGGCCCGGAGCTGGGCATTGTCATCGCCACCCTCGGCCTCACTTTTGCCATCCTGATTTTTTCTGAGGTGACACCGAAAACCATTGCCGCCCTACACCCCGAGAGCGTGGCCTTTAAGGCCAGTCACGTTCTCAAACCGCTGCTGAAGATTGCCTACCCTCTGGTGTGGGTCGTCAATCAACTGTCCAATGCCCTCGTGCGCCTACTGGGCTTCAACCCCTTGAAAAAAATTGACGACAGTCTCAGCAAGGAGGAGCTGCGCACGGTGGTCGATGAGGCCAAAGAGGAAAACCTCTCCTCGCGCCATCAGGATATGTTGATCAGCGTGCTCGATCTGGAAAAGATTGGCGTCAACGACATTATGGTGCCGCGCAGTGAAATTCTCGGGCTCAACCTCGAGGATGACATCGACTCTCTGGTCGAGCAGATCGTCAATACCGAACACACCCGCATGCCCGTCTACGAGGGCGATATCAATCAGATAGTGGGCATTCTCCATATGCGCAAGGTCAGTCGTATCTTGCGCGGCGGTGAGGGCGAGCTGAGCAAAGAGGCCATTAAACGCTTTGCCAACCCCACCTACTTCATCCCCGCCGAAACGCCTCTGCATATTCAGCTGATCAACTTCCAAAAGAACAAGTACCGCCTCGGACTGGTGGTCGATGAATACGGCGACATCGAGGGCCTGGCCACCCTCGACGACATCCTCGAGGAGATCGTCGGTGATTTCACCACTAATATTTTTGAGCACGAAGACGAAATCGCCAGGCAAGATGACGGCTGTTACCTGATCGACGGCACCGCCAATATTCGCGACATCAACAAAACCACCCACTGGGACCTACCCGTCGACGGGCCGAAAACCCTCAACGGCCTGGCTCTCGAGCACATTGAGAGCTTCCCCGACGCCAAGGTCAGCTTCAGTATCGGTAACTATCGTCTCGAGGTACTAGCGCTGTCGGAAAAGATGATCAAAAAACTCAAGGTCTGGCAGGTACTCAGTAGAGGACCCGACGAGCTCTAAGTATCGCGTTGAATTTAAGCAAAGGGGTTGCCAATCTTCGCCCGTTCGCAGGCCTTGCTAAGCACCTCCCGGCGCGCAGTATTGTCCAACAAAATCCACTGCCGAATTTCCTCACCACTGCGATGACAGCCGGTGCAAATATCATCGCCGTCGAGGGCGCAAATGGAGACGCAAGGCGAAACCACTGGCGCCTCTTCTGCCTCCCCACTATTGCTAACATTCTCCACTTTACTATCGACACCCACTATTCAGGCCCCCTCTTTTGCCCTAGCAGTGTCAGCCAGCAACGCTGTCGCCAAGGTGTGGTCAAGAGGGTAAATCCAGGGGTGTCAGCGAGCTGCGGAAACTTGCAGCCTTTTCAATGTAAACCGCTGCCGAGTTCTGCAGCACTGCAATGGTTTTTTCATCCAACTCGCGAACGATTTTCGCCGGAGTGCCGAGCACCATCGAATTATCGGGAATCACCATACCTTCGGGCACTAGGGCATTGGCGCCGATCAGGCAATTTTTACCGATCACCGCACCGTTGAGAATCACTGCGTTAATACCAATCAGCGAGTTGTCGCCAATGGTGCAGCCGTGGATCATCGCACAGTGCCCGATAGTGATATTGCAGCCAATGTTGGCCTGTATACCAGGATCGGTGTGAATAACCGCAGTGTCCTGAACATTGGTACCGGCGCCAATATTAATAATATCGGTATCGCCGCGTATTACCGCACCAAACCAGACACTGACCTGGTCACCCAAGTTCACCGAGCCAATAACATCGGCACTGGGGGCGACAAATACATCCTTGCCCAATGTCGGCACACGGTCTGCGTATTGATAAATCATCTATTCACCTCTTTTTAGCCCCCCTCTTTTTGGGGGAGGACAGTTTATAACGTACCGGGGGCCTCGCCCTCGGGGAATTGCGGAAAGCGTTGGCGGATATCGAGGGGCAGATCGGCTTTATCAACCTCGGCATTCAAGCCCACGGCAAACACCCGGTTGAGCATGTCGACCAGCACCGCGAGAGTAAAGCCCCAAATGGTGTAGCCCTGATAATGATAGCAAGGCATCCAGCAGTAATGACCCAGTACATCGACTTGCTTCTTAATGAGATGCCTTGGCTCCAGCAGGTACGACAGCGGCACGTGAAAAATTGCCTCCAGCTCGGAGGGGTCGGCGCGCAACGCCAGGTTGGGGCGAATAAAGCCCAAGTAGGGTGTCACTTGCACCCCCAAACGGGTGCGTCGCTGTGGCAATTGGGCGATCATCTCGACCTCTGACGGTGCCAGTGCCACCTCCTCCTGACTTTCCCGCAGAGCAGTGAACAGTAAACTACTGTCACTGCGCTCCCACTTACCGCCCGGGAAGGCCACCTGCCCGGGGTGGCTGTTCATATGCTGAGCGCGCTGCGTAAACACCAACTGGGGGTCGGCCTGCCGAGTGAAGGCTAGCAACACGGCCGCTTCGCGACTGCCCTCCGTTGGCTGCAAAGGCTCGGGCGACAGGGCGGCAAGTTGTTCAGAAATTTTATTTAACACCAATAAAAACCTGTCTATTTTATTCCTGCTTCTCAGTCGGCAGGGGTATACTCGGGACAACAGCTTGTCATAAATTATTCAGGATAAACGAGTACATTGAAATATTGCAGTAATTGCGGTGGAGGTATCAGCCATCGCATCCCCGAGGGGGACGATCGCCACCGCCATATTTGCGATGGCTGTGAAACCATACACTACCAGAATCCCTGTATTATTGCCGGCTGCATCCCCGTCTATGAAAACCAGGTACTGCTCTGCCGCCGTGCCATTGAACCCGCCTACGGCTACTGGACCCTGCCCGCCGGATTTATGGAAAATGGCGAAACCATGCTCGAAGGTGCCAGGCGCGAATGCGTGGAAGAGGCTAATGCTCACCTGCACTCGCTAGAGCTGTACAGCATGATAGACATCCCCCACATCAATCAGGTGTATGTGTTTTTTCGTGGCGAACTGGAAAAACCCGAATTTTCTCCGGGCATTGAATCCCTCGAAGTCGAACTCTTTGAGGAGCACCAAATACCCTGGCAGGACATCGCCTTTCTCTCGGTTAAAAAGGCCCTCAAGCAATTTTTTAAAGATCGAGAAAGTGGGGTATACCCGGTGAGAACGGATGCTATTCGCCGCAAACCCTAGACTCACCCCAATTTAACGCGGGTGACCAACACCTGCCGAGTAATTCATCCCGAACCCATTGCGCCAAAACCTCTCAAAATACGCACTATTGTCTTAATCGGCACCCTCAAAGGCAGTTAGTGCCCTCCTCTTGGCTAAGGCTTTTCCGTAGAGTTTCCGTCTAGTAAACTGACCAGTACCCTTTCCGGTACGGCTTAAAATAACAAAGTCTCTACCAATCGACCTCCCAGATAGGAAACCCTTGGCAATGCAGCCCACCCTAAAGAGCTTACTCTCCCTCTGTCGCATTATCAGTTCAACGATTTGTTTATTCGCCCTCCTCAGCCCAAGTGTCAACGCCGAGCCCAAGGCCTATCAGGTCAAGCAGCAAACCGTGTATGACCTGAAGTCGGTATTTGCCTCGGTGCAATCGATGGACGTCACCCAGGGCCGGGCTCGTATTGGCGGCACCCTAGTGGAACTACTGGTCGATGAGGGTGATATTGTCGAGGCCGGGCAGAAGCTAGCCCTGGTGCGCGACGAGAAACAAAAATTGCAAATTGCCGCCTTCGCCTCCAAATTGCTCTCCCTCAACGCCCAGTTACAGCTCGCCAAAACCACCTTAAAAAGAGTCTCGACCCTACGTAAAACCGGCAAAGCTAGCCAGGCTGAGCTCGATAAAGCAGAAACCCGGGTCGACGTCGTCAGCGCCGATATCGCCGCGCTTAAACTAGAACAGGATGTGGTGCGCGAGGCACAAGCTCAGGGTGATGTGCTGGCACCCGCCCGCGGTCGGGTATTAAACGTCAAGGTCACCCACGGTGCGGTGGTAATGCCCGGTGAGGCGATTGCCGAAATCGCCGCCGACAGCTATATCCTGCGTTTGATGTTACCCGAGCGCCACGCCCGCTTTATCAAACAAGATGACAAAGTACTCGTTGCCGAGCGGGGTTTGCTAGACATCAACGATAATGACAAACAGTCGACACGACGTGAAGGCACCGTCTCCCAGGTTTATCCCGAACTCGACAACGGCCGTGTGGTCGCCGACGTTCAGGTCGACGGTCTCGGTGATTTCTTCGTCGGCGAGCGCGTCAGAGTCTGGGTTTCCACCGATAAGCGCGAAGCCTATGTCATCCCCGAATCCTACATCCATCGTCGCTATGGCCTAAGTTTTGTCTATTTAAAAGACGGCAGCGAAGTTGTTATCCAGCCCGGCACGCAACTCGCCAAGGGCATTGAAGTGCTGTCAGGCCTGCAAACGGGCGATACCTTGGTACAAAAGCCCCCCCAGCCGACGCGCAAAACGCCTGCCCCATCCAATAGCGCGGGAGAGTAACTGTGTCTATAGGCATCGCGGGGCGTATCACCCAGGGCTTTATTCAATCGGCACTGACGCCGCTAATTTTAATTGTTTCCGTCATTCTTGGCGGCATGGCGCTATTGAGCATGCCCCAGGAAGAAGATCCACAAATTACCGTGCCCTTCGTCGACATCTTTATCACCACCCCCGGTCTCAAGGCCGAGGATGTGGTCGAGCTGGTCACCAAGCCCTTTGAAGATATTCTCAAGGGCATCGACAATGTCGAGCATGTTTACTCGATGACCCGCGACGACGGCATTGCCCTGACGGTGCGCTTTGACACCGGCTTCGACGATGATGCTGCCGTGGCAAGGGTCAACGATGCCATCGACGCCAACCGCTATCGCGTGCCGGCCAACCTGCCACCCCCGCTCGTCATCGGCCGCAGCATCGACGACGCCGCCGTGGTGGTGCTCACCCTGTCACCCAAGCCCGGCAATAAAGGCCGTTGGAGTGCCGAGAGCCTCTACGACTTAACCGAGGAGCTGAAGCACGAGATCATCAAGGTCGACGATGTCGGCCTGACCTATATTATCGGTGGCCACCCCAAGGAACTGCGCATCGAGCCCGACCCCGAACTGCTCTCCCTCTACGGGGTCACCCTCAACCAAGTGGTCGAGAAAGTTCGCAATGCCAACCTCTCATTTGCCGCCGGCAGTTTGCGCAACACCAATCAACTAACACCGGTCATCGTTGGCCAGACGCTGCACAGCACCACAGAAATTGGCCTGCTGGTGATCACCACCGCCGATGGCCGACCGGTCTATTTACGCGATGTCGCCAAGGTTGTGATCGGTGCCAGCCTGGGTGAACACCGCGTTTCCCAGCTACTACCCACCAGTGCCGATGGTAATAGCTACGAGCGCCTGCCCGCCGTCACCCTCGCCATCGGCAAACGCAATGGTGCCAACGGCGTGGCCATTAGTGAAGATGTGCTGAAGCGCCTCGAACAGGTGCGCGGTGATTTAATCCCGGCCGACATCAATGTCGCCATCACTCGCGACTACGGTGAAACAGCGGGCCACAAGTCCAACGAAATGATGTTCCACCTGATTCTCGCCACCGCCGCCATCGTGATTATTATGGGGGCATTTTTGGGCTGGCGAGAGGGCATTGTGGTACTACTGGTTGTGCCCTCAACCATCCTTTTAACCTTTTTCACCTGTTGGCTACTCGACGTTACCCTCAATCGGCTGACCATGTACGGCATTATTTTTTCCATCGCCATTCTCGCCGACGACGCCATTGTGGTGATCGAAAATGTCTCTCGGCACTGGAAAATGCGCGATGACCGCAGCCTGCTACAGGCCACCATTGACGGTGTCGCCGAAGTCGGCAACCCCACCATTATCGCCACCTTTACCGTGGTCATGGCCATGCTGCCGATGCTCTTCATCCACGGCTTTATTGCGCCCTTTCTCGAGCCCATCCCCATTGCCGCCATTTCAGCGATGGTCTTTTCACTGATTCTAGCCTTTACCGTTGTACCCTGGGCGATGTTGAAACTGCGCCCCGAGAGCGATGACAGCGCCCCCCAGTCAGAAGCGGAAAAACTTGAAGACGAAAAAGAAGCCCAGGGCGGTATTTTTGGCACTGCGGTTCGCGTCACTTTGGGTAGCCTACTGAGTACCCCCCAGCGCGCCAAATACACCGTGTTCGCCATTGTCGGCCTCACCCTGCTGAGCTTCCTTATTCCCTACAACAAGCTAGTGTTGTTCAAAATCATGCCCTTCGATGATAAGCAGGATATTCAAATACAGTTTGATCTACCCGAGGGTTCCACCCTCGAAGCCACCGACCGCATTTTGGTCAAGGCCGCTGAGTTGATTGGCGATATCGAAGAAATTCAAAATATGCAGCTCTACGCCGGTGTTGCCGGGCCCTTTAATTTTTACGGACTGGTGCGCCAGGACTATCTGCGCAACTCGCCGGAACTGGGCGAGGTGCGCATCCGCCTGTCGTCCACCTGGGATAGAGATCGCGAGAGCCACGCTATCGCCATGGAAATCCGCCAGCGCTTAAAGGCTCTTGAGCTGCCGGAAAACACCACCGTAGAACTGGTCGAGTCCCCACCCGGGCCACCGGCACCCTATATTGTGCTGGCCGAGGTCTACGGCCCCGATGCCGCAACCCGCCGCGCCAGCGCGCGTAAAATTCAGCAGGCCATTGATCAGGTACCCGCCCTGGCCGAAACCGACAACTCTCTCGGCAACCCGCCGCTGCGCATGCGCATCGCCATTGACCAGGAAAATCTCGACTTTCATAAAATCGATGAGGGCGTTGTCTACAGCACCCTCGCCGCCCTGCTGCAGGGTGTCGACCTGGGCTACTCTCACCGCGGCGATGGGCGCAACCCCATCCCCATTGTGCTGCGCCAGCCCAAGGAGTCATTGTTTGTCGGTGAGCGCCTGCTATCGACACCCATCCCCACCATGAGCGGTGAAACCCGGGAGTTGGGCGATGTGGTCACCATTAGCCATGAACCCGCCTCCTACCCCATCTATCGTCGCGATGGCCGCTTCGCCGACCTGGTGATGGCCAGTATTCGCGGTGAACACCGCGACGCACCGATGTACGCCCTGCACGACGTTGAGCAGATCATCAAGAAAATGGACTGGCCCGAGGGCATGCAGCCCGAGGTGCGCTACTTCAACCAGCCAGAAGATGAGAGCAAACCAACTCTGCTGTGGATGGGCGAGTGGGATGTCACCAAGGAGACCTTTGTCGAACTCGGTTCCGCCTTTAACTACGCCATACTCGGCATTTACATCTTGGTGGTCGGCCAGTTCAGCAGTTTTAAAACCCCACTCGTGGTGCTGCTGCCTGTACCGCTGGGTTTTTCCGGCATCATCCTCGGCCACTGGATAATGGATGCCACCTACTCCATGCCCTCCACCATTGGCCTCATTGCCCTCTCCGGCATCGTGGTGCGCAACTCGATTTTATTGATTGAATTCATCCACATGCAAAGCGCGCAGGGCGTACCGATGCGCACCGCCGCCCTGGAGGCGGCGGCCATTCGCGCCAAGCCGATCTTTCTCACCGCCCTGGCGGGCATTGCCGGGGCCGCATTTATACTGCCCGACGCCATGCTTCACGGCATGGGTGTGGCCCTGATGTTTGGCCTCGCCTCGTCGACGATACTGACCCTGATGGTGATACCGGCGATGTATGTCTGGCTGCGCGATGATGGGCGCGGGGTTTAGAGCCCGGCCACCATACAGCCCGCTATAAAAAAGCCCTCCATTGAGCGATCAGTGGGGGGCTTTTTTATAGCGGGTAACAGTAAAGACAATAAATGATAATAAGAATCGATATCATTTACATTGATAATGATTATCATTTATACTGGAGCCTCTCTGACCCGACAGCCTCTTCGTTTTCTTCAACATGCTTATGCACTCATCCCACGCCGAGCTACGCGCACAAATAGACAGTCTCTATAGCGACAACCACCGCTGGCTACAAGCCTGGTTACACCAAAAACTGCACTGTTCTCAGCGCGCTGCGGATCTATTACACGACACTTTTATACGTCTGCTAAGCCGGGAACAGTTGATTGAGGCCCGCGAACCCAAGGCCCATCTCATGGTGGTGGCCAAGCGGGTATTGCTTGACCACTGGCGCCGGGAACGTATCGAACGGGCCTATCTTGAAACCCTGTTATCACAAGTCGAAGCCCGGGCTCCCGGCCCGGAAGAACAGCACCTGATACTAGAAACCTTGCTGGAAATAGACCGTTTATTAGATGGCCTGCCAGGCCCGGTTAAACACGCGTTTTTATATGCCCAATTACACGGCCTCAAGCAGGCTGAGATCGCCGAGAAAATGTCACTTTCCATCAGCACCATCAAGCGCTATCTGGTCAGGGCCGGCAGCCAATGCTACTTCGCACTGCAAGTCGAGCCCTAAGCCCACCCGATGAAAACCAAGCGAGGCAGCGGGCACGCGGCGCAAAACACCCCGCCTGAAATTGCCCAACGCGCGGTCGAGTGGCTGCTGGAGTGGCAGTCGTCCGATGACCCCGACACCACATGGCAAGCCCTGTATGAGTGGCGCCAACAGCACAGCCAACATGAGCGGGCCTGGCAACAGATTGAAGCCATCAACCAAAAATTTAATCACCTGACGAGCTGCAACAATGCGGCGCTCGCCGAGGCAGCACTAACGACTCCAGCCTCCCCTAACGCGGCCCTGTCGCGCCGCGCAGCCATCAAAACTCTTGGCCTCTGCGCATTTATTAGTAGCGGCGGTTGGCTTATCGCCCAGCGCCAGCCCTGGCAGGATTGGCAGGCAGACCACCACACCGGGGTCGGCGAACAACGACGCATAAACCTCGCCGACGGCAGTAAAATCACCCTCAACAGCGATAGCGCGATCAAGGTACGTTACGGCCCCAGCGAACGCCGGCTGATTCTGCTAAAAGGTGAGGTCTATGTTCGCACCGCACCTGCCGCCACACCCTTCATCGTAGCGGTCCCCCAGGGCATCTTACGGCCTCTCGGCACGCGCTTTTCCGTGCGCCAGCTCGGCAAGCGCTGCCGCGTGGCCGTGTACCAGGGCCGGGTGCGCGCGGCACCGCAGGCCCACTCACAAGCGGTGATCGTCGACTCGGGCCAAAGCCTAACCTTTACCCCGAGCCAATGCTCAGAG
>MAAC01018102.1_pt1 | contig 12288 bp, 9 predicted proteins | sample 1115981 | NCBI WGS metagenome assembly MAAC01 (sample SAMN04961126, study PRJNA320927) | seawater metagenome | isolation source: sample BD02T64 sea water enriched with oil for 64 days | place: USA:Gulf of Mexico | collected 2013-07-27 | reverse complement strand
TTCAACAAGCACCCACACACATTGTTTCTAACTAAATTTTTAAAGAACTCAAGTAAAGCGTTTTGTTTCCAAAGCTGCTTTAGCTTGTCTGCAAGAGAGCGCGAATTATACGCTTTAAGTTCTTGCTGTCAACCTCTTTTTGAAAGTCTTTTTGAAAGTCTTTTTTGAAGCCTTTCAAGAGCTTAACGTTGAAGTGTAACACCAGCATCTCTGCCTGCCTCACCCTTCAAGAGAGCGCGAATTATACAGCGACTTCTCTTTCCGTCAATGCTTTATTTCAGTTATATTTCAAACCTTTATAACACAACTTCGAACCCTCGCTTTCTGGCTTAACGCCTGATGCTTTCCGTTCGAAGTGGGGCGCATTATAGAGAATAAGGAGATGTCGTCAATGGGTTTTTTCTGTTTTTTATCAGGAAGTTACCATTACCTAAAGCCACTTAACTAATCATCGCCATTTATCAATGGGTAAGACTTTAATTTATAGATCAGAAAGCTTAAACAGGCAAATATTTAAACAAAAAAAACGGCCGCTACGCGGCCGTTTTTTAACAGGCATTACCGCCGCTTAAACGCCAGCAACGGCCCTGATAACGCATAAAGCATAAACACTGCAAGCAGTACACCTGATGGGTACGTCGCTATCACAGCAAAAATCAATACGACCACAAGAATAACAACAAAGGGAACTCTACCTTTGAGATCGAATTCTTTAAAACTATTAAATTTAATATTTACTACCATCATCACCGCCGCAAATGCAGTAATTATCGCAGCTATAACCGAAACATCTTCGCCACTTATCCCCAAGTCATTAGCTGCCCACACCATACCCGCAACAACAGCTCCAGCAGCAGGGCTTGGCAACCCAGTAAAGTAACGGCTATCTGCCGTATCCGCTTGCACATTGAACCGCGCGAGGCGCAGGGCCGCACAAGCCATATAGATGAAGCCGATCATCCACCCCACTTTACCCAAATATTGCAGAGACCAAGAATAAGAAACCAAAGCCGGCGCCGCACCAAAAGAGATGCAATCAGCAAGGCTGTCATATTCAGCACCGAACTCACTCTGCGTATTCGTCATCCGAGCCACGCGACCATCTAAACCATCAAAAATCATTGAGATAAAAATAGCAACGGCAGCCTGCTCAAACAATCCGTTCATAGCCGCAACGATGGCATAAAACCCCGAAAATAACGCCGCTGTTGTAAAAAGATTGGGAAGCAAGTAAACCCCTCGTTTAGGCTTGCCTTTCGCAACCTCCTCTACGACCTCAAGAGTCACCCCGTCGTCATCCGACAAATCGCTCGCAGCGCCTTGCACCTCAGCCTCTTGAGCCTGCCCATTAACAGAAGTATTCTCGAGACCTTCCTTGTTTTCATTCTCACTCATCATTTGCGCACCTAATTCATCCACCGAAACATCATCCATTGAGCTGACGATATAGTAAATAATATAGCAAAAAAAACGCGGCAAATGCCGCGCTTTTTTGCTATTAATTTCCGACTAAAGGGCTAGCACCTTATCGCCCCTCGCCATCCCAGACACTCCTGTCCGAACAACCTCAAGTATTGAGGTCTCACCAACAGACTCCAAGAAAGCATCGAGTTTATCGCTGGCTCCCGTCAACTGAACGGTATAAATGGCGCTATTAACATCAACAATTTGACCTCGAAAGATATCAGCCGTGCGTTTTATTTCCGCTCGTTGAGCACCTGTCGCCTTGAGTTTTACAAGCAACAACTCCCGCTCAATATGAGCGCCTTCCGTCAAATCGACCAATTTAACCACTTCAATCAGCTTATTAAGCTGCTTGGTAATTTGCTCGATAACACGATCACTGCCTGTCGTCGTTAGCGTAAGCCGTGACAAAGTAGCATCCGTAGTGGGCGCTACCGTTAGCGTCTCAATGTTATAACCTCGCTGTGAAAACAACCCAACTACCCGTGACAGCGCACCAGGCTCATTCTCCAGTAACATCGATATTATTCTTCTCATTAGGTACGCTCCGTTTTATTTAGCCACATATCACGCATTGACCCTTCTTTAATCTGCATCGGGTACACATGTTCTTGTGGGTCAACCGAAACATCCATGAAGACTAATCGATCCTTTAGACTAAAACATTCTTCCATTGCAGCATCGAGATCAGAGGCTTTATCGACCCTCATTCCAACATGGCCATACGCTTCCGCCAGCTTCACAAAATCAGGAAGTGATTCTTCATAAGTAGAACTGGAATGCCTACCTTGATACACCATATCCTGCCACTGCTTGACCATGCCTAACGCTTGATTGTTAAGGCAAATAATCTTAACCGGCAAACCATACTGCAAGCAGGTAGACAATTCCTGTATGCACATCTGGATACTGCCTTCGCCCGTCACTGTCACAACCTGCATATCTGGCTTCCCTATCAGGCACCCCATCGCAGCAGGCAACCCAAAGCCCATCGTGCCAAGACCGCCAGAGGTAATCCATTGGCGAGGCTTGTCGAACTTATAATATTGTGCGGCAAACATCTGATGCTGCCCAACATCGGTACATATAATAGCATCGCCTTGAGTTGCCTTATATAAACTCTCAATGACCTGCTGAGGTTTCAGCAATTCACTATCATTCAGATCAAATCGCAAGCCGTGAAAGGCACGCCATGCATCAATTTGCTTCCACCAAGCAGCTTGCCCCTCCGTATCTGCAACAAGCTCCGTTTTCTTGATCTGCTCCAACATTTCTTTCAACACGAGGTCTACCGCCCCAACAATGGGGATGTCTACCGCTATGTTTTTCGATATAGACGCTGGATCAATATCAATATGGATAATCTTGGCATCACTACAAAACTTCTTAACGTTGTTGGTAACCCGATCGTCAAAACGAGCCCCTACCGCTAACACAACATCGGCGTGATGCATTACCATGTTGGCCTCATAGGTACCATGCATACCTAACATACCAACATTTTGCTTATCCGTTCCGGGGTAACCACCTAAACCCATCAGGGTATTCGTACAAGGTGCTCCAAGCTCACGAACGACACTCGTCAACAATTCCGCACCATTACCCTGAACAACACCACCACCGGCATAAATAACAGGACGTTTTGCAGCGATAAGCAATTCTACGGCTTTTTTGATTTGCCCAGAATGACCTCTCGACACAACACTGTATGAACGCATTTTTACTTTTGCGGGATATTGGTATTCATAACTTTCTGTCGGAGCCGTCATGTCCTTAGGTATATCGATCAACACAGGGCCAGGTCGCCCCGTTGTTGCAATGTAAAAGGCCTTTTTAATCGTTTCTGGAATGTCTTCAGGCCGCTTAATCATAAAGCTATGCTTTACGATAGGTCGAGTAACCCCCAAAATATCCGTCTCTTGGAAAGCATCATCTCCAATCCAATCCGACTGAACCTGTCCGGTGATAACAATCATCGGAATAGAATCCATATATGCAGTCGCGATTCCGGTAACCGTATTGGTGGCTCCTGGGCCAGACGTTGCCAAACAAACACCCGGTCGACCTGTCACTCGAGAATACGCGTCAGCCATATGTGACGCTGCCTGCTCGTGCCTTACGAGTACGTGAGCGATATCGTTTTGCTGAAACAACGCATCGTAAATATGAAGTACGGCCCCACCAGGGTAACCGAATATGGTTTCAACCCCTTCGTCTTTTAAAGAACGAATGAGCATTTCTGCACCTGACAATAATTCCACTTTTCTTTCGCCTCAGCTAAACCCGAACAACCCGCAATGGAATACATTTCGGGTGCGGTTTAACAATTCAACCAATTAATTTGACGCTTATCGGAGCAATAATAGCGGTAGATAACTACAAATACCTACAAGCCATAGCCGAAAGCGCATTGCTAGCATGTTTTTAGGGCACAGCACGCCCATTTGTGGGTTAAGAGCTAGCAGTGGCGGAAAAAGCGAGGTTTGGGGCAATTTCCACCTCATATACTTTTAAGTATATGATTGATCAAGACAGAACAATGATAAGGAGGCCTTACCCCCAAATTTACATGCATTCTGACTCTAGCGTTGGAACCTACTAGGTTGTCTAACAGGCCATCAACACCCACCACGGTGTGTCGTGTATCTTGCCAGAAACAGCTATGATGTCAACTGGAAACGTCTTTTCCCTACTATATCCAGGGGGTTAGCGCAAGTTCTGATGATTTTTGAGAAGGCTTTACCTTGTTATGTCACAGTATTCCATTCCAGGGGTACGATTTAGCGCTACAAGGCGTTATATTCTACACTTGTATAAATTTGTCGCCTCTTGCTGAAGGAACTAACCTGTGAAAAAGACGAACATCCAACCTGTTTTAACGATTGCGCTGCTTTTTTTAACCCTACTATTCGCAAGTGTTGCTCAAGCAAAGGACTATTATAAGTGGATAGATGAGCGTGGCGTTACGCATTACGGGTCTCAGCCTCCTACTGCCTACATGGATAGCGCTACAAAAATAAAAGTCAGCTCATCCACCCCCAGCGGTAAAGCCGCGGCACAAACAAAGATCGACGCTCGAAAGAAGAAACTCGACGAAAAACCTGCCGTCGACAAGACCAATACGATGGAGCAGCAAGCCCTGAAAGAACAAGAAGAAACAAACAAGAAAAACTGCGAAGTTTACCGCAAGAACCTCATCCTTATTGGCCAAAACCATCGTATTAGGGAAAAAAATGCCGAGGGTGAAGTGGTTATGCTTTCTGAAGAAGAAAAACAGTCACGCATAGAAACGGCGAATGACTTTATTACAGAGCACTGTAAATAGCACCCACCCCACTATTAAGGCAAAAAAGAGTAAGACAAAAAGAGCCGCACCTTTAAGCAGCGGCTCTTTTTGTAAACGCCATATCTATCCACGCTACTTATGAAACTGAATTACCCCGTCTTCCAGTACGCCTCTTATGGTATCCCCTGGCAAATACTTCCCTGACAAAATAAGCTCAGCCAACGGGTTTTCTATTTGCCGTTGAATCGCTCGTTTCAACGGTCTTGCCCCATATACAGGATCAAAGCCAACTTCTGCCAACTGAGTCATTGCGTCACTCGTTAAATCAAGAGATAAATCCCTCTCTGCCAAACGAGCATTAAGACTTTGTAGCTGAATCGTTGCGATCCCTTTAATTTGTCCCGCATCTAGGGGGTGAAACACAACAACCTCATCGATTCGATTTACAAACTCAGGTCGAAAGTGACTCCCCACCTCTGCCATCACCGCATCACGCATAACATCGTAGCTACCACAACCGTCATCCTCCACCGAAGCCATTGCCTGAATAACACTGGAACCTAAATTAGATGTCATTACCAACACGGTATTTCTGAAATCTACGGTTCGACCCTGACCGTCCGTTAATCGCCCATCTTCTAGTACTTGTAGCAGTATATTAAAAACATCGGGGTGAGCCTTTTCCACTTCATCTAGCAGGATAACAGAATACGGTTTACGACGAACAAGTTCGGTAAGATACCCCCCCTCTTCGTAACCGACATAACCAGGAGGTGCCCCAATTAACCGCGCTACTGAGTGTTTTTCCATAAACTCCGACATATCCACTCGAACCATCGCGTCCTCTGTATCAAATAGGAACGATGCCAGTGCTTTACACAGTTCAGTTTTTCCCACACCTGTTGGCCCTAGGAATAAAAATGATCCATTTGGTCTATTAGGATCCGATAAGCCTGCTCGAGATCTGCGCACTGCATTGGATACAGCAACAACCGCCTCACTTTGGCCAATAACACGCTCATGTAACGATGCTTCCATTCGAAGCAACTTATCTTTTTCTCCTTCTAGCATTTTTGACACAGGAATGCCTGTCCACTTAGAAACAACCTCTGCAATTTCCTCTTCGGTAACTTTATTTCGCAGTAATTTCATTTCCATCATTTCTGCTTGCGCAGCCATGTCTAACTGCTTTTCTAGATCAGGTATTCGTCCGTACTGAAGTTCTGACATTTTTGTCAGGTCTCCTTCACGTCTTGCAACATCCATATCCAAGCGAGCTCTTTCTAACTCTTCTTTTATCTTCTGACTACCATGTAGTGCAGCTTTTTCGGACGCCCAAACCTCATCTAAGTCTGAATACTGGCGTTCAAGAACGGATACTTCAGCTTGCAAGTTATTTAATCGTTTCTTAGACGCTTCATCACTTTCCTTCTTTAACGCCTCTTGCTCTATTTTTAGTTGAATGAGGCGTCGCTCCAAACGATCCATTTCTTCCGGCTTTGAATCCATCTCCATACGAATCCGACTTGCAGCTTCATCAATAAGGTCAATCGCTTTATCCGGTAACTGCCTATCAGGAATATAACGATGAGATAACTTTGCAGCCTCAACAATCGCGGGATCCGTTATATCCACCGCGTGGTGCAATTCATACCTTTCCTTCAAACCTCGAAGTATCGCAATGGTATCTTCAACCGTCGGCTGATCCACCAATACTTTTTGAAAACGTCGCTCTAATGCAGCATCTTTTTCTACATACTTTCGATACTCATCTAACGTTGTTGCACCAACACAATGTAGCTCCCCTCTTGCTAATGCAGGCTTCAACATATTCCCCGCATCCATCGCGCCATCCGCTTTTCCCGCTCCAACCATCGTATGCAATTCATCGATAAATAGAATAATACTGCCTTCTTGTTTGGATAGCTCATTAAGTACCGCTTTGAGGCGCTCTTCAAACTCCCCTCTAAATTTCGCACCCGCTAACAAGGAACCCATATCCAGAGACAGAACTTTTTTGTTTTTCAGCCCTTCCGGAACCTCTCCATTAATAATCCGTTGTGCTAGCCCTTCAACGATTGCCGTCTTACCGACACCGGGCTCCCCGATTAACACCGGGTTGTTTTTGGTTCTGCGCTGTAACACTTGAATCGTTCGACGTATTTCATCATCTCGACCAATAACAGGGTCCAACTTACCGTCACTCGCCAGCACCGTTAAATCAACCGTATATTTATCCAAGGCCTGCCTATTCTCTTCGGCATTTTGATCGTTCACAGACTCTCCTCCTCGAATTTTCTCAATCGCTATTTCTAGGTCTTTCTTCGTTATACCTAGCTTTTTAAAAATCGCCCCTAGCGCTCCTTTTTCTTCTGTCAGCGCTAGCACAACCAATTCACTGGAAATAAATTGATCTGCTCGCTGCTGGGCGTACTTATCTGCAACGTTCAGTATTCGAACCATTTCATGTGACAATTGAACATTGCCATCAGGACTGCTTATCTGGGGTAACTTCTGTAAAGCAGCTGTCAACTCATCACGTAACTGCCCAACATCAGCACCAGCCTGTGCAATTAAAGGTTTTACTCCTGCGCTGGCATCATCAAGCATCGCGCTTAATACATGTACCGGCTCAATCGCATTATGATCACGGCCAATAGCGATAGATTGGGCATCCGAAAGGGCCGCTTGCAATTTACTGGTTAGCTTGTCTATTCGCATTAATTCTTTCCTCGTAATAAGCCTGGTAACTCACAGCAACCCGATAAAAATAAAATAGTTAGAAATATCGACGGGCCGCTACCAGTATTAATTGGCTCCAAAAGAGAAAATTCAAGGTTATCGATAGAAGAACCCGACATTTTTAAGAAAGCTTATTGACTAGCGTCAATCCATATTAAAGATAGTAAACGCCCTGTTACCGGCTCTTGTCGATAAGAAAAAAAACGGGGATCTTTAAAAGTACAATATTCGCCACCGTAAACCGCACACCGACCACCGGACTCCAAACGTTGGCGAGCTATGGCATACAAATCACATAAATATTTTCCATCACTAGTTGCCGTAAAGGCACGCTCAGCAGCAATATCATTGGAGACAAATTGCTGAAAAACCTCCCCACCCACCTCAAAATGGGCCTGACTAATCGCGGGGCCTAACCAGGCATACACAAATTCCTCTGGATCAAAACAAGCCAGTGTGTTTTCCAAGACCCCCTGCAGCAAACCTCTCCAGCCTGCATGGGCCAACGCTACTCGCGAACCTTTTTCGTTGCTAAAAAATACAGGCAAACAATCTGCCGTATGTATCGCACAGGGAACACTTAACGCATTGGTCACACAAGCATCGGCATCAATTACTGGCTCATCAGCATGAAGATGGGACGAAGAGGGCTCAAGGTTTCCCCCCCTTTCCTCACAATGCTGCAACAGCTCATCAACACGGGTTCCATGCACTTGATTTAACCAATGAGGCGGCTTGGCCCAACCAAAGTATTGCTGGAGGGCGTGCCGATTACGCACCACCATGTCTAGCTCATCCCCCACATGATCGGCAGTATTAAACCCATCATAAGGAGGTGAATTGATACTGCCTGCTCGTGTTGTAACATAAGCTCGGACGTGAACTGGCGCAGGCCATTGAGGCCGAATCCACTCCGCTACTATGCTTCCTACTGTTCGATTTTGTTGGGCCTTCATTTTCTAACACCAAGCGGTTGAGAACTAAGTCAACACTTAAGCTTCTTCTGCATCGGCTCGCAACATGTTTAACATCTGCTGCATATCCTCAGGCAGCTCAGTTGTCCACTCCATCTCTTCTTTGGTTTCTGGGTGAATAAGCCCCAAGGTTCTCGCGTGCAACGCCTGGCGTGGAAACTTTTTTAACGCCTTGACCAGCGTTTCACTTGCTCCCTTAGGTAGACGAAGGCGACTATAAAGAGGGTCACCCAACAGCGGGTAGCGTAAATGAGCCAAATGCACTCGAATTTGATGTGTTCGGCCTGTTTCTAGTTGTACTTTGATATGTGTGTGTGAGCGAAAACGCTCAATAACCCGAAAATGCGTAACGGCATCTTTGCCATTCTCTACCACTGCCATCCGAGTTCGTTGAGTGGGGTGCCGACCAATAGGCTCTTCAACCGTCGTCCCCCCGGTTAATACGCCGCCGGCAATCGCCTCGTATTCTCTAAATACGGTCTTCTTTTGCAGCTGTCTAACAAGGCTATGGTGGGCTTTAAGTGTTTTTGCAACCACCAGTAAGCCTGTTGTATCTTTGTCAATTCGATGAACGATACCTGCTCTAGGAATAGCAGCAAGCCCTTCACAATGAAATAGTAGGCCATTTAACAATGTTCCATCTCTATTTCCAACGGCGGGGTGCACAACCATGCCAGCAGGTTTATTCACCACTAACAACGTATCATCTTCATAGACAATATTAAGCGGTATATCTTGCGCTTCATACACATCATCATTCACAAGTTCTGCATGCAGTTGCAGCTGCTCCCCCCCCATCAGCTTATCTTTCACTTTACGAGGCTTCCCAGAAACCGTTAAATCACCTGATTTAATCCACTCTTGCAACCTTGCACGAGAGAAGTCTGTGAACAACTTGGCCGCGATCTGATCAAAGCGCTTGCCATCCAACTCGTCAGGCACTATTTCTGTCAATTCTATTTTATCTGTCATACTTTCCTATCTCTTAAGGGACGCACGGTTCTATTTTACCTCAGATACGTTCTAGTGTAGATTGCTTATCCTCTGAACTGATGGAAAATAACGCTGTCGAAGCCTCTATCCATCAAACGGTAACGGCTAGCGCTTCAAAATAAGAACATCAACGTATCGACTCTGTGCACGGATAATCAATGAAACAGTCAATTTTCACCTTATGTCTTGTCCTAATGCTTGCTGCATGCTCATCTGCTCCAGAAAAAAAAGAGCAACTGACAGAAAAACAGTATTACGAAGACGCTCAAGCGGCAATGGATAACAACCGTTTTTTACTAGCCATTGAAAAACTACAATCTCTTGAGTCTCGCTATCCTTTTGGCCGCTATGCTGACCAGGCTCAACTTGAACTGGTTTATTGCTATTACCGCACGATTGATTTTGAATCATCAGCAGTCACTGCAGAACGTTTTATTCGCTTACACCCGGATCATAACGATCTCGATTATGCCTATTACATGAAAGGTCTCGCCTCCTACAGCGTTGACAGAGGACTTGTTGAGCGCTTTATCCCTACTGACTTTTCAGAGCGAGACATGGGGGCAGCTAGAGAGTCATTTGATGACTTCAACCGTCTTATCAATCGCTTCCCCAAAAGCCGTTATGCCGAAGATGCCCGTCAACGAATGATTTATCTCCGCAACCTAATGGCTGCTTATGAATTAAAGGCAGCTCACTTCTATATGACTCGAGGCGCATATATCGCGGCAGCTAAGCGCGCAACCTTTATTGTAGAGAATTACGACCGGACACCATCCCTACCCGACGCTCTGGCGGTGATGACTAAAGCTTATTTAGAGCTTGGACTGGTCGATCTAGCATCATCCTCTGAACAAACACTCGCCTATAACTTTCCCCAGCATAAAGAACTCTCTTTGGGGAAGTTGAAATACACGCCAAGAAGCCAAAAGAAAACCACGCTGTTAAATGCAGTTACTTTTGGCTTATTTGATTGATAAAAGACTATTTTAGCCTAATTCCCCGCAGGCCAACGACAAGTGATCGGGTAACGCCGGTCACGACCAAACCCTCTTGATGTAATACGCACACCAACCGGCGACTGTCGCCGCTTGTATTCGTTAAGGTCTACTAAACGGATGACATGCTTGACCACCTCAACCTCAAAGCCTTCCGCCACAATAGCGTCCAAGCTGTAATCCTGCTCCACATATAATCTCAAAATCTCATCCAAAATTGGATATGGAGGCAATGAATCTTCGTCTTTTTGATCGGGAGAAAGCTCTGCCGAGGGTGGGCGATCGATAACACGCTGTGGTATTGGTGGGTTATCAGGTGTTAGTTGGTTACGATACTCACATAATCTAAATACCAGTGTTTTAGGCACATCTTTTAATACGTCAAAACCTCCCGCCATATCACCATATAACGTGGAGTAACCCACCGCCATTTCACTTTTGTTACCTGTCGTTAAGACAATAAATCCGCGCTTATTAGACACCGCCATCAGCAATACACCACGACAACGTGCCTGAAGGTTTTCTTCAGTGGCATCTCGTTTAGTGCCTTCAAAATCAACCGCTAGCGCCTCCATAAACGCTTCGTACATTGGCTCTATCGGTTTGACCTGATACTCAACACCAAGAATGTTTGCCTCTTTTTCAGCATCTTCCAGGCTCATTTGAGAGGTATAACGAAAAGGCATCATAATCGCTTCAACACGATCAGCCCCAAGAGCATCAACCGCTACCGCCAGGGTCAACGCAGAATCTATACCCCCAGATAACCCCAGCACAGCACCTTTAAAGCCATTTTTATTAACATAATCCTTTACCCCAAGTACAAGCGCATTATAAACACTCTCTTCTAGTGAAGGATCCTTGGCCACTGCATGGCGAATAGCGACAGGAATATCGCCATCAATCTGAAAATTAAACGGGTAAAGCCCTTCTTGGTAGAGGTCCGCTTTCATAACGCACTGCCCTAGCTGATCTACAACCATCGAGCCGCCGTCAAAAACTAACTCATCCTGACCGCCAACCAAATTGACATAAAATATGGGCATCTCTGCAGAAATAGCACGCTGCGACAGTAATTCTCGGCGTTCCTGAAATTTATTGCCATGAAATGGGGAGGCATTAAGGTTTAACATCAATTTCGCACCGGCCTTTTTCGCCTGCTCTATGGGCCCAGGATGCCAGATATCTTCACAAATCGTTATTGCCGCTTTAATACCTGCAATTGTCACTAAACAAGGCTCTGAACCTGACTCAAAGTAACGTTTCTCATCAAAAACTTGATAGTTAGGAAGCTCTTGCTTGAAATATTCCGCCAACACCTCGCCATTTAGAATAGCTCCCGCGGCATTGTAGAGTTTTCCCTCGAACGCTTTTGGATAACCTACCAATACGGTAATACCTTCTGGCAGCTCTGCCTTTAATTGCTCCAGCGCCATATCAATTCGATTAGCGATACTGGGGCGCAACAGCAAATCCTCTGGCGGATACCCGGTTAACGTCAATTCGGGAAACACAATGGCATCTGCACTGTATTTTTCTAACGCCTGTTGAGTAGCATCAATAACTTTCTGTGTATTACCTTGAATATCCCCTACGAGAAAATTCATCTGTGCAGCAACTATCTGCAAACCCTTGTTTTTCATGGAAATTTTTCTCTAAATTCAATTCAAAGGACAAAGCTATCCTCAAGATGCGGTATTTTGGGCGAAATAATGAAAGAAGGCAAAGGGTTGCTAACGCTAAATTTTACAGTCAACTGTGGGCCGATTCCTCCACAAGTTTTCTAGGTTGAGTTAGAATTAGACTAACCTTAGGATTTATAACCATTTTT
>MAAC01009783.1_pt1 | contig 12289 bp, 13 predicted proteins | sample 1115981 | NCBI WGS metagenome assembly MAAC01 (sample SAMN04961126, study PRJNA320927) | seawater metagenome | isolation source: sample BD02T64 sea water enriched with oil for 64 days | place: USA:Gulf of Mexico | collected 2013-07-27 | reverse complement strand
AAAGGTAGTGGGAATGGATGCCCTTTGCTCATGACCGTAGGAGGCAGGGATGCCGACACCGAGCTTACAGGGACGTATTTACAGCGAGTCATGAGTAAAGGGTTCCTTTCCCTCGTTTAACTAAATACGTGAGTAGTGTTTGGCTCAGATAACAAATAATAAATTAGAGGTAACAACAAATGATAGATTTTGAACTGCCACTCGAACTGGTGGCATTAAAAGAACGCACCGACGAGTTTATTCGCAACGTGGTGATGCCCTACGAAAAAGATGCACGCCAGGAATACCACGGCCCTACTGACGAGCTGCGTGTTGAGCTGGTCGCCAAGGCACGCGAAGCCGGTTTGCTCGCACCCCATGCGCCAAAGCAATACGGCGGCCTCGGGCTGGACCATCGCGGTATGGCGGTGGTATTTGAGGCGGCGGGTTATTCCACCCTCGGCCCCCTGGCGCTGAATATTCAGGCTCCCGATGAAGGCAATACTAACTTGCTGCACCAGGTGGCAACGCCTGAGCAAAAAGAGCGCTGGCTAATACCCATGGTGCGCGGTGAAATGCGCTCGGTGTTTTCCATGACCGAACCCGATAACGGTGCAGGTTCTGATCCCTCGTTAATGAAGACCACGGCAACCCCCGATGGCGACGACTACATTATTCACGGTCGCAAGTGGTTTATCACCGGCATGCCCGGCGCTGGTTATCACATCATTATGGCCAAGACCCTCGACCACGAGGGCAACGATATCGGCGCCACGATGTTTATGTGCGATGCCGATACACCGGGTATTGAACAGGTGCGCATGCTCGATACCCTCGACAGCAATTCCCCCGGCGGCCACTGCGAGGTTGACTACAACCAGGTGCGCATTCCCGCCAGCCAGATTCTCGGTGAGTTGGGCAAGGGCTTCCGCTACGCACAAGTACGGCTCGGCCCGGCGCGTTTAACCCACTGCATGCGCTGGCTCGGTGCCGCGCAACGCTGTCACGATATCGCCACCGACTATGCGCGCACCCGCACAGCCTTCGGCAAAGCGATTATCGAACATGAAGGCGTCGGCTTTCAGCTGGCCGATAATAAAATTGATCTGCACACCAGTCGCCTGGTCACCTGGCACGGTTGCTGGATGCTCGACCAGGGTGAAAAGGCCCAGACAGAAACCAGCCTCGCCAAAGTGCATTGCTCCGAAGCATTGGGTCGTGTGGTCGACCGCTCGATGCAGGTGCTCGGTGCCAAGGGGATCTGTACCGATACGGTGATCGAGCGTATTTATCGGGATATTCGCGCCTTCCGTATTTACGATGGCCCCTCGGAAGTGCATCGCTGGGTGTTGTCTAAATCATAAATAAGAAGCTAAGTCGTGGTTTTTTTAACTAAACCATTAAGAATAAACGGAGCCAGTAAATGGATATTGATGCTCAAGCATTCGCAGAGGAGTGGGTCGCCGCATGGAACGCCCACGACCTCGAGCGCATTCTCACCCACTACAGCGATGACTTTGAAATCATCACCCCGATGATCAAAATGTCGCTGGGCGTTGATACCGGTTCCCTAGTCGGTAAGCCCGCCATTGCCGATTACTGGCGGGCGGCACTGGAGAAAATGCCCGATCTGCACTTTGAATTGCTCGATGTTTGTGAAGGTGTTAATTCTGTTGCCGTGTATTACAAATCGGTGATGGATAAGCTGGCTATAGAGGTCATGGAGTTTGGTGAAGATGGTAGGGTTGAGCGGGTTGTTGTGCATTATTGTTAGGGTGGATGGGCTTAGAGCCACTATATACTAGCCAGGTTAACAACAGGGAATATGTGTCGGGGAAAGACCTGATCCTATTATTTCGCGGAGTCCCTCATAGGAAGTCGGTGGGCCCTTTTCTTAATTGATTTCGAGCCGGTATTGCTCCAGGTATTTTTTTGCCTCGGCTTCAAAGCGGGGCGTGGGGCCAATATCTTCAAAGATGGGGTCTCCGAATTCATCACGAGATATTACCCCGGGCCCAGGAATGTAGGGCATTACCTCCTCGAGATCATTCAGTGCGACGGAGAGTAAATCAACGATGATCTGTTCTTTGGTGCGACCGGGATACATGGTGCTGAGAGCGGAAATACGTGCGAGGTCAGTGACCGGTAGGGGAAGCGTGTATTCACATACCGATGATTCTTTAGCGGCCGTATCTTGCCATAAGTTGAGTAGTGCGCTGATCCGAGACACGTCATTCTACCTTTGCTTCATTTTATTTAAGTGTAGGGCAGGGTTTGGGGGAGTGCTATAGGCTAATGATCCTGGTACACAGCAATACACTAGAGTTGTGATCGAGAGCCAGTATTGTTATGAAAAAGAGGAAGGAAAAATAGGTTCAGATCGGGGTAAAACCAGTGCTATTCTTGTATATGTTGATCGGTTGCTGACACACCCCTGGGGTGAGGCATGGAAAGACTTGCCCCTGGTTTTCGTGTTATCGCGCACTGAAGGTCCTGCTGGCACAGGGCCGATAACGTTACTCTTTCTTCATAGGTGAGCTGTATATAAGATATGGACTTATCCTTCTTCTTGTCAGCATGGGATAGGGTCTATTTTACTGCTCACCTTCTTATTTTTTGAATGTGTCGCGGTTAGTATATGAATTCGGCCATTAAGGAAAGCCAACGCTGCTGCTGGCGTTCAACGCAACAAGGAAGAAATAATGTCGCTAGGTAATCTAGCTGATTTAGCTGAAATAATTTCTGGTATCGCGGTACTAATAACGCTAATTTTCGTGGTTGTACAGCTTCGTGATAACACCAAGGCGCTGCGCAATAGCGCCCTAAGCACACATTATACCGATAGTCATGAGATCATAGCCGATGGCAGCCGCACCCCGGAGTTGGCGATCGCCGCTCAAAAAGCCTATACGAACCAGCCCCTGGATGGGACAGATAAATACCATCTGACTAACTGGGTAACGCGTACTTGCCTCGTTTTAGAGCGTTCTTTGATGTTGCTGGACGATGGCATAATTGACCAGCTTAGTTTTGACAGAGCGGCCCTGCCCGGAAAGTATTTGCTGAAGGTGCCGGCTGCCAGAGAGGGTTACCAAGCTTTGGTAAGGAGGGGTATGTTCGGCCCGGAAATCAAGCAATACCTTGGTGACTTTTATACCGAGCTTGATCGAGAGGCTGGGCAAGTATCTGGACAAATCGCTGAAAGTAATTACAGCTGATACAACCTTTAATTCACCAGCGCGATAGAAACTAATCAGCAAGGAACAAAGCATGAACCTCGATTATCTCGCTAACCTAGCAGAAATAAGCTCTGGAATTATTGTCGTGGTCACACTGATTTTCTTGGTGTTACAACTTCGCGATAATACTAATGCGCTGCGTAACAATGCCGTTGATACTCTTTACGATGGTTATCTGGAAATAACGGCAGATACTAATCGTATCCCAGATCTCGCCCGCGCGATGCAAAAAGCCTTTGCCAATGAAGCTATGGATGGCGTCGAAACTAACCATTTTGTCATTTATCTACAGCGCTCGTTAAGTTTGATAGAGCGCTACCTAGTCATGCGCAAAGCGGGTCGGATAGATCAGGATTATTTCGACTTATTTTCGCCACCGGCCAAGATGATAGTGGCGATACCTGCTTCCCGACCCTGGTATTTTTATCTAAAGAATGAAAAGGGACTTTTTCGACCAGAGCTCCATGAGTTTGTCGAAAATTACTTTGCCGAGCTGGATCGGCAGGCGGTTCTTGAAAAACAGGCTGCGGAGTTCGTTGTTGTCGAGGCAAGTGGGCCATCCTGATTAATTAAAAACTTCCACCCTGCGGAATAGAAAGAAAATAGGGTCAAGTCTTGCAGTCAAGCATTTCAGCTTGTTAATAGTGGCGATTTATATGCGTTTGTTAAAGATCACTGTTCGTGGTTTGCCATCCAATGGCAAAGCCAAAAACTCTGCCAGGGCCTCTGCGTCAGCGGTGACTTTTTCACAGTCAGCCGAGGCTATCGACACTTTAAGGTTGGTTTCGCCAAGGAGTTGAATGAAGTAGACGATGGTTGATGCTGGTGTGCCCCCGCGACCGCCGATGCCAATGCCTACGCTTTCGAATTGGCGGAGCGGGAATGTTTTTTTATGTTTGAATATTCCAGCTTCAAAGCGCTTGCAGACCTGTTTTCGATTGGCGTCAAAGGTCACACGATATTTTGATTTTAGAGCGCAATAGCTGGCAAAAGAAAAGAGCAAGGCGACAAGTAGTAATATAAGACTGTCGAAGCCCGTTGCCGTAAAGAGTGTGAAGTAGAAAAACACCAACGCGACTGTTCCGAATCCTATCGAAACAGCTTTCGATGTTTCAGGTGAAGAGCTGAATTCCATGATTGATAGAACCCCTGCCTTATCGTGAATTGTGTTCAAGCCGGGTGTCGGGGAAAGGCGCGACTGTTGACTCAAAAAGCGGTATCGCAAGGGATACCGCTTTAAACAAAGGCCTTAAGGCACCACGCAGATGGAGTCGCTACCCTCGAAGGCAGCGCCGTCGTTCAAGCTGCCTGACAGGGTTGCTTCACTGCTTGCGACACTCCAGGCGCTGGGGTCATCTTCAAAGTGACAAACCAGATCGAGGTATGCATCGTCGTTTGCATGCTCCGCAGAGCACAGCGGCCCTTTGTTGCCTCGAATGCGAACTTCCAGGCCGCCAAATGACAGGGAGGTTAGGTCAATGTCTTCCACATTTAGCGTTGTACTACCAAGGATTGCCACTGGAATAATACCGTGTCCGTTGACGTTGAAGCAGTTTGGGGAGTCGCCAGGTTTAATATCAATCGTTACGTTTAGCGTCGCTGCTTCGAGTGTTGGGAGGTATTCGGTATATCCGTATTCGAAGGTCTCTCCCGTGGCTACATCGGTGCCTGTGACCTTGAGTGGAGAGTTTAATATTATTATCCCTGTAGTTGTTGGTGATGTCGCTACCGGTTCAAATTTATAATTTATTGACCTGACCGATTCGGCGTAGGACATGAAAAAGCTTTCCAGCCCAGTTCCGATTGACCAACTGGCATCGCCAAAAGTTGCACTAGCGGAAATAACATCGTCTTCGTCAAAGCAAAGTCTGTCAATATTCTCTATCGGGTCGCTACAATCATATCCGGCGCCGAGTACGAATGTGGCATTGACTGAATCAGGCAGGGTGCTTAAACCAAAGGATAAAGGCCCCGATATTATTTCGCCACCAGTGTAAGTCACGTTGAGTTGGTAGATTGCCTCTTCTGCCATAGCCGGTACTGTTATAGCCAACATAACGATTGCCATTAAAATGCGCTGAACGATGTCGCGAGTTGGTTTGATAAGCCCCGATGAGGTTTTCATATGCGAATTCCTTTTCTATTTTTATTATTTAATAAGGATGAGTGCTTTCTTTATCTCGTCAGATTTACAGTCCTAGTCTCACGGTGATCCGGATAAAGATAGACTAAATTATCAATAGTGCAACTTTACAAAGCCGTAAAGCCAGGTGATTTTCTCCGAACAATGGCTTTGACAAACGGCATAAAATGAACGTGAATTCAGATGATTCCTGTAGATATTAGAATGATAAAGCTTGTTATTGATAGTCGTATGATTGTGTGATTAGGACAAAATGTGGGGTCGAATCTTACATTGCCACACAAAGTCATATTACTGAGTCGCCCACAGTCATTATTGTTTGCGCCGATAATCTTTATTCCCATGCGATACTGAGACAGGCTCCCATGTAGCTCGGGCGGTCTGCTATTCGCTTATGTTTTATGTGTGTTGGCTAGAAACCCAGCGCTGGAACTCTCTTACCTGATCTATTACTATTACTGTTCAAATAAACAGTATTGGTGCCGAGTGAAGCTTTATATCGCTGAGAAACCCAGCCTGGGCCGGGCCATTGCGGATGTACTGCCCAAGCCTCATCGCCGTGGTGATGGTTGTATCTGGGTGGGCGATGGCGACTGTGTCAGCTGGTGCATTGGTCATTTGCTCGAGCAGGTCGAGCCGGATGTCTATAAACCGCAATATAAAAAGTGGGCGGCTGAGGATTTGCCGATAGTCCCCGAGCAATGGCAGCTGGCACCGAAGGCGGCAAGCCGTAAACAGCTGGCGGTATTGCGCAAGTTACTGAAGCAGGCGCAGTCCATTGTGCATGCGGGTGACCCGGACCGTGAGGGCCAGCTGCTGGTCGATGAGGTGATTAACTACCTCAAGGTCAGCAAGACGAAACAGGCGACGGTACAACGTCTGTTAATAAATGACTTGAATCCTGCGGCGGTGCGCAAGGCCCTGGCTAACTTGCGCGACAACCGTGATTTCATCCCCCTGTCGACCTCGGCCCTGGCGCGCTCCCGTGCCGACTGGTTGTACGGCATTAACTTGACCCGCGCATCCACCTTGCAGGGGCGCAAGGTGGGCTATGACGGCGTCTTGTCCGTCGGCCGGGTGCAAACACCCTTGCTGGGTCTGGTGGTGCGGCGTGACCAGGCCATTAAGGATTTCGTCTCTAAACCTTTCTATGAGGTGCTGGCCCATTTGCAGGTAGACCCAACGACAGAGACGGGTGCGACTTTTCACGCAAAATGGCAGCCCAGTGAGGCCTGTCAACCGCAAATGGATGAGGAGGGTCGCGTGCTGTCCCGTGCCCTGGCTGAGAATGTGGTGCGCCGCATTAGCGGGCAAAGCGCCGAAGTGAAAGCGGTGCAACACAAACCCGGGCGACAGGCGCCGCCACTGCCCTACAGCCTGTCGGCCTTACAAATTGATGCTGGTAAGCGTTTTGCCATGAGCGCCCAGCAGGTACTCGATAGCTGCCAGTCTTTGTATGAAAAACATAAGCTGATTACCTACCCGCGCTCGGACTGTCGCTATTTGCCCCGCGAACATCACCGCCAGGCAAAGGACGTACTAGCGGCCATTGGCGACATGGCGAACCAATTGCAGGGGGCTGTGAACGCTGCGGATTGCACCCTTAAGGGCAAGGCCTGGAATGATGCCAAGGTCAGTGCCCACCACGCGATTATTCCGACGCTAAAAACACTGCCAGCGGGCCGCTTGAGCGGTAGTGAGACGAAGCTGTATGAGCTGATAGCACGGCAGTACATTTTGCAGTTCTATCCCCACCATAGTTTTACCAATTCCACCGTTGATATTGTGATAGCCGGGGGGCGTTTTTCTGCCACGGCGAAATGTGTCAAAGCGCTGGGCTGGAAGGCGGTATTGGCCGGCGACGGTCGTAAGAATGTCGAGCAAAGCGGCGCTGGCCCCGAGCATTCTACCAAGCGGGCGTCGACAACAGAGCCGTCAAAAGCGGAGCGGGGCAGTGCCCCGTCTTTACCGCCCTTAAAGGTGGGCGATATTTTGCAGTGCCTGAAGGGTGAGTGTGTTGAAAAACAGACCCAGGCACCCAGTGCCTTTACCGACGCCACGCTGTTGGCGGCAATGACCGGCATCGCTCGCTTCGTCACCGACAGTGAGGTGCGCAAGGTGCTCAAGGAGAGCGACGGCCTGGGCACGGAGGCCACGCGCGCGGGTATTATTGAACTGCTGTTCAGGCGCAATTTTTTACAGCGCCAGGGTAAGCAGATTCGCGCCACAGCGGCGGGCTGTGGCCTGATTAACAGCTTGCCAACGTCGACCACCCTGCCGGATATGACGGCCCGCTGGGAGTCCCTGTTAAATGGCATCGTCGAAGAGCAGGCCAGTTATGCTGACTTTATGGGCAGCCTGATCCCCAGTTTGCACAGCTTGATTGCAGAGAGTTTCTCCAGTTTACCGCTGGCACTGAAGGGGGTGAAATGCGCGAAACCGGCCTATCGGAAGCGACGCAAAAAGGCGGCTGCCGCTGGGGCACGTCGAAAGAAAGCCGCTGCATAAGGGCACTTTTTCGGACTGTGGCAACGGGCTCGAGTTTTGCGGCTCCGAAAAATAGAGACTTAGGCCTTGGCTGCACCGGTTAGGGGTGAAGACACCACAAGGGAGGAGAGGGCGCGCTTGCAGGCGTTTTTTACGCTGCGATGATTGATGTTATAGTGATGGAAAGCCTCGCAATTGCGGGGCTTTTTGGTATGTGGCAGTAATCAGAGAGTGAGTGCTATGGCGGAAAAAAAGCGTATGGGTTATGGCGGCCTGGTGGTGGGGGTTTCGGTAGTGGTGATGTTTTGGGTGACCGACATGCTGGATATTGGCGGGCGCTCGTCAGGGGGGCAGGTCGATAGTTTGTCTGTTGCCCCAGTGGAAGGGCGCTCTTGTGCCGGTTTGCGCGATGCCGCGAAAGGTGTGATGCAGGCGCGGCAAGCCGAGGCAGAGAGGGCGGTGGTGGCCGGTGTATTAACCCCGCTGGGCGAGGATGGCGAGGTGATGCTGGCCCTGGCTTACGGTTACCCGGTGCATGCTGCGGTGGTCGATAAAGAACAGGCCGTTGTCGAGTTTGCCGATGGCATTCATGCCAGGTGCCTGGGTGTGGTGGCGCCGTAGTAGATGGGGCGTGTTAAGCGCTTCTATTTAGGCAGTGCTATTTAAGTAGGGCTATCTAAACCGTTCTAGCCAATCCACGATCGTCATCTTCAGTTGAGGTGTTCGAGCACCCGATAATCAAATTCTTCCAGTATTTGTCGCAGTCGAATTAAGGGCAGGCCGATAATCGCCGTGTTGTCGTCGCTGCTAATTGCGTCGAAGAGGGCAATCCCCAGGCCCTCGGCTTTAAAGCTGCCAGCGCAGTCGTAGGGCTGCTCGCATTTTAAATAGCCCTCGATGTCGCCATCGCTGAGTGAGCGAAATACCACGTCGGTGGCGACCGTAGCGGCAATGCTGCGCCCGCTGCGGCTATCGAGGACGCAAAGGCCGCTATAAAAGTGTACGCGCTGGCCGGACAATTCCTGCAGCTGTTTAAAGGCCCTGGCGTAGTCGCCGGGTTTATTGATGCTCTGCCCCCGGCACGAGGCGACTTGGTCGGAGCCTATAATCAGGTGTTCGCTGTACCCTTCGGCGAGTGCATGGGCCTTGCTGGATGACAGGCGCAGGGCCAGTTGTTCGGGCTTTTCCCCCGCAAGAGCTTGTTCATCGACCTCCGGCGCCTGCCAGTCGAAGGGTACGTGCAGGCGCGAAAGTAATTCGCGCCGATAGGGTGAGGATGAGGCGAGCAGTAAGTTCATGTTTTATCGACTATTTTGTGCTTAGTTGAGCGTTGCTGGCAGAGCTTGCCGGAGTACGCGGGGCGGAGTGCAAAAAAGTGCAATTTTCTTTGACAGATCAATGTCATATCCCTAGAATTGCGCGCCTATGTCGACCACCTCGAAAACCAGTGTTATACCCCGTAAGGTAGATGCCCTGAAATCGTGTACGCAGGGGGCTACCTACGAAGGCATTATTATGCCTCAGGACATGCCCCGTTTGTCGGCGGCTGTGGTGTCCATTCAGCGCGAAGTAGCTGCCAAAGTGCGTTTCTTTCGCGATGAAAGCAACTACCGTGTGGTGACTGGCGAGCTAGATGCTCTGGTATCTGTGCAGTGTGAACGTTGTTTGTCAGCCCTGGATTACAAGCTGCATGCCGAGATGGATCTGGCGATTGTGATTAGTGAGCTTCAGCTTGAGAACCTGCCGAAAGAGTTTGAAGGCTGGTTGCTGGACGAAAATACGGATGCTGATCTGTACGAGGCGATAGAGGAAGAGTTGCTACTGGCGCTACCGATTGTCTCTTATCATGATGAGGCGGATTGTTCGGCGCAAGGGCAGTATTCCACTGGCGACTTCGAGGAGCCGCTGCCGGAGAAGAAAAACCCCTTTGCTGTGCTGGGGGATTTGAAACTCGCGAATAAAGCGGATCCAACGGACAAAGAAAGCTAGTAGCGTTAAAGAGTATTGAGTTTAATGGTGGCGTGGGTGAATACCGGCGCTGCCAATTTTGTAAGTTTAAGTGTGTAAGAAACAAGCTTGTCAGAGACAGGCGATTAGGAGAAGACAATGGCCGTACAAAAAAGTCGTAAAACCCGTTCACGTCGTGGTATGCGTCGTTCACATGACGCGCTGGGCAATGGTCCAGCCCTGTCGGTTGATTCCGTGACTGGCGAGAAGCATATCCGCCACCACATGACTGCCGATGGTTTCTATCGCGGTCGTAAGGTGATGGACACGGGCAACGACGACTAAAAACCCTGTTCGGGTCAGCTGCATTGCGAGTTGGCCGGGATAGTAAAAAACTTCCTTGAATGGGTGTTAAGCACCTGCTCGGGAAGTTTTTTTGTGGGCGCTATTTACAGCCAGCCCGGTTATTCGTCGCTTATATGCAGCTCAGCCCATCATCGAATCGATCAGCTATCTAAGAGATCAACTATCTAAGAGATCAGTGTATGCAAAATCCAAAACTCGCCTTTGTTTTCCCCGGTCAGGGTTCGCAGAAAATTGGCATGCTGGCAGAGCTGGCTGAAGCTTATCCGCTGGTTGAGCAGACCTTTGCGGAGGCTTCCGAAGTACTGGGTTACGATCTCTGGAAGCTAGTACAGCAGGGCAGCCAGGAAGCAATCAATCTGACCGAAACCACTCAGCCGCTGTTGCTGAGCTCGAGTGTAGCGATCTGGCGAATTTGGCAAGATCTACAGGGCGCTACGCCCGCTGCTATGGCGGGACACAGTCTCGGTGAATGGTCGGCGCTGGTGTGTGCGGGGGTGCTTGATTTTAGCGCTGCGGTGAATTTGGTGCGCCTACGCGGTGCCTATATGCAGGCAGCAGTGCCCGCAGGGCAGGGTGCGATGGCGGCGATATTGGGTCTCGATGACGCACAGCTGGCGGCTTGTTGTGAGCAGGCCAGTGAAGGTGAAGAAGTCACAGCGGTGAATTTTAATGCTCCGGGGCAGGTGGTTATCGCCGGTGTCAGTGCCGCGGTCGATAGGGCTATCGTCCTGTGTAAAGAAGCCGGCGCGAAGCGGGCTTTGCCACTACCCGTGAGCGCGCCCTTCCACACGGCTTTGATGAAGCCAGCGGCGGATAAACTGGCGAGTGATATTGCAGCGGTGACCTTTAACGCGCCGCAAATACCCCTGGTGCACAATGTGCACGCAAAGACAGAAAGTGATCCGGCAGCGATTAAGACCTTGATGATCGAGCAAATTTACAGCCCGGTGCGCTGGGTTGACTGTGTTGGTGCTCTGCAAACACAGGGCGTTGAGATGGCCGTTGAATGCGGCCCCGGTAAGGTCTTGTGCGGCTTGAGTAAGCGCATCGACAAGTCACTGCAAATGCGTTCCACGGATAAGGTCGCCGACCTGCAGAGTGCAGTTGCGGATGCCCAGCCACAAAGTTAAGCTGCGCGAGTTGCAGTATGAGTCGATTTGATAGGAGAAAGCATAGATGAGCCTTGAAGGAAAAGTAGCCCTGGTGACTGGCGCGAGCCGTGGTATTGGCGTCGCGATTGCCGATTTACTGGGTAAGGCCGGTGCCACTGTGATTGGCACCTCGACATCGGAGGGCGGTGCCGAGCAAATCAGTGCACGTTTTGCCGAACAGCAAATTCAGGGCAAAGGGATCAAGCTCAATGTCACTGACGGCGAAGCAGTAATCGCGGTTATCAAAGCGATAACCGCCGATTTCGGCGCACCGACCATTTTGGTCAACAACGCCGGTATCACTAAAGACAACCTGCTGATGCGTATGAAAGAAGAGGAGTGGTCGGATGTGATCGACACCAACCTCAATGCTATCTATCGCCTCACCAAGGCCTGTGCCAAGGGCATGACCAAGGCGCGCTGGGGTCGGATTATTAATATCAGCTCCGTGGTTGGCTCCATGGGCAATGCCGGGCAGACTAACTACGCGGCCACCAAGGCGGGCGTTGCGGGCTTCGGTCGGGCGCTGGCCAAAGAACTGGGCTCGCGCAATATTACCGTCAACACCGTGGCGCCTGGTTTTATCGATACCGATATGACCAAAGAGCTGCCGGAGGCGAGCCGCGAGGCGATGCTGTCGGGTATCCCCTTGGCGCGTCTCGGTCAGCCGGAAGAAATTGCCTCTGTTGTCGAGTTTCTGGCCGGTGATGGCGGGGCGTATATCAGTGGTGAGACCATCCATGTTAACGGTGGAATGTATATGGGCTAATGGCCCCTTGGCCCAGCGTAATTCGCAATTGATATAAAGCGGTTACGTCGGGCATTTTTTCAGGTAAAATGCGCCGCCTTAAGGGGTTTACCCTTGTGCGGACTGGTTTTTTAACAGTAGTTTAAGAAAGTATCTCTATTAAATAGGAGCAAATATCGTCATGAGCAGCACTCAAGAACGTGTGATAAAAATGGTTGCCGAGCAGCTG
>MAAC01018821.1_pt1 | contig 12294 bp, 9 predicted proteins | sample 1115981 | NCBI WGS metagenome assembly MAAC01 (sample SAMN04961126, study PRJNA320927) | seawater metagenome | isolation source: sample BD02T64 sea water enriched with oil for 64 days | place: USA:Gulf of Mexico | collected 2013-07-27 | reverse complement strand
ACATCTTGCCGGCATTGGTCATTGACGCCGACACGGGGTCGGTCGCCATAAACACCATACCGAAGGCAAAACCACCGACCACTAAATGCCAGTGCCAGGGCATGGCAAACATCGGATTAACATCGGAGCCAATCAGGTTAAACAAGGTCGAGACGGCAAACATGCCGAGCATTACGCCGAGCATAATGCGCCAGGAGGCGATGCGAGCGATCAGCAGTAATGCACCACCGATGAAGATAGCCAGGGTAGACACCTCACCCACGGAGCCGGGAATGCGACCGATAAAGGCGTCCATCCAGGTCATCTGTGTTTGCAGTGCCGCCATACCGTCACTGGCGATAACCGACAACGCCGTGGCACCGGTAAAGCCATCGACCGCCGTCCACACCGCGTCACCCGACATTGCTGCGGGGTAGGCAAAAAAGACGAAGGCACGACCGGTGAGAGCCGGATTGAGGAAGTTCTTACCGGTACCACCGAAGATTTCCTTGCCGATCACCACACCAAAGCTAATACCCAGGGCGACCATCCACAGGGGCAGATCGGGCGGGCAAATCAGGGCGTAGAGGATGGAGGTAACAAAGAAGCCCTCGTTAATCTCATGGCCACGAACGACGGAGAAGAGTACTTCCCAGAATCCACCGACGATGAAGGTGATCATATAGATGGGCACAAAGAAGGCCGCACCGTAGATAAAGCAGTCCCAGATACTGCCAGGGTCCTGGCCGGCGAACATACCGATTAACACACCGTGCCAACCGGCGACTTCGCTGCTGCCCATGGCCGCCATCGCGGTATTGGCCTGAAATCCCAGGTTATACATGCCGTAAAACATGGCGGGAAAGGCCGCCAACCAAACGGTGATCATCACCCGTTTCAGGTCGATGCCATCACGCACGTGAGAGCCCGTTTTGGTGACACTGGAGGGTGAATAGAAAATAGTGTCAGCCGCTTCATAGAGGGCGTACCACTTTTCGTACTTGCCGCCCTTTTCGAAATGCGGTTCTAACGAGTCTAGAATTTTTCTCAAACCCATGGCCTAACCCTCCTTCTCAATGCGCGCCAAATTGTCGCGCAAAATGGGGCCGTATTCATATTTACCCACACATACATAGGTACACAATGCTAAATCTTCTTCGTCGAGCTCAAGGCAACCTAGCTTTTGGGCCATTTCAGTGTCACCTACCACCAATGCGCGCAGTAGCTGAGTTGGCAAAATATCGAGCGGCATAATATTTTCGTAGTTGCCCAGGGGCACCATCGCCCGCTCACTGCCATTGGTACTGGCATTCATATTAAACAACTTACCTTTCACCAAGCTGGACAGATAAATCGGCAACGAGGAGTGCAGGTTGGGGCCCGGCGACATGTATTTCATGAAAATACGTTCCGCACCCTCTTCCAGCACCGACACCTGGTTGTGGAAGCGACCGATGAACGCCAATGCGCCGCTCGCCTTGCTACCCGACAATACCGAACCAGAAACCACGCGATTAGTGCCCTCTTTACAGGCGCCGGCCAAGACTTCGCCGAGATCGGCGCCAAGGCGAGTTCGCAGTAACTTGGGTTCTTTTACCTGGGGACCGGCCAAAGCGACAATGCGCTCGATGGGCAAACGACCTGAGGTGAACAACTGACCGAAGGCGACAACGTCCTGATAACCAATGGTCCAGACTTGCTTGGCATCGCTGACCGGATCAATGAAGTGTACGTGGGTGCCGGCCAGGCCTGCGGGGTGGGGGCCGGAAAACTCATGTTGAGTCACGCCAGCTACCGCGGGAACAGCCGCACCTGGCGCCGTACAAAGGTTTACCGCGCCTTCCGTCAAGCGAGTCAACAGTGTCAAACCATTGCTGAAGGCTTCTTCCTGCCCGCTGAGAACTTGCACCGGGTCGGCCGCCAATGGGTTGGTATCCATGGCGGTAACAAAAATTGAATTTGGCAGCGCATCAATGGCGGGCGCCTTGGAATAGGGTCGCGTGCGCAGAGCGGTCCAGAGACCCGAGGCCAGCAGGTTATCAACTACCTTGGCTCTATCCAGGCTTGCCAACTCGCCGCTTTTATAACTGGCAAAGGATTCCGCCTCATCGCCATCGAGCTCGATAACCACCGACAGCAAGACTCTGCGTTCACCGCGATTAATGGCCTTCACCACACCGGCACCGGGAGCAGTGTATTGCACACCAGAATTCTTTTTATCGCTAAACAGAGCCTGGCCCAGCTTCACCCGATCACCTTCACGCACCAACATGGTCGGCTTCATACCGACATAATCGGGGCCCAGCAAGGCAACTTGACTCACACTGGGGGCATCGTGAATGGCTTGTTGGGGCGCACCAGAAATTGGCAGGTCTAATCCTCTACGGATCTTGATCATAGAAAGCGCTCTCACAGTTAACATAATATTTTGCCCCACACGGAAAAGCGCCTGCTCTACAAAACCTGAAAGCAAGCGCCGTATCTGAATGGGACATACCAGCCAGCACAAAAAAACGCGCTGTTAACCGGCACAATCGGTCGGAAATTATAAAGAGGTCGGCGTCTTTTTACCAGAGCGAAGGGTATTTACCAGCCCTTGGGCGCCGACCCAGCCAGTTAATGCGCCGATGGAAACATTGGCCAGCGCACGCCCGCCATCTGCTCCAAACAACGCAGTACCTGACAGCTGTAGCCAAACTCATTGTCGTACCAGCAGTAGAGTACACAGTTATCACCATCGACGATGGTTGCCTGAGAATCATAAATACAGGCGTGACGATCACCCACGAAGTCGGTCGATACCGCCTCACTGGAAATCGTATAACCGATTTGCTGCTGCAGAGGTGAAAACAGTGCCGTGCTACGCATAAACTCATTGAGCTCTTCACGTGTGGTTTCACGACCCAGGCGCAAATTCAATATCGCCATGGAAACATTGGGGGTAGGCACGCGAATCGCGTTGCCGGTCAACTTGCCCTCGAGCTGGGGAATCGCCTTGGCCACGGCCTTGGCTGCACCCGTTTCGGTTAAGACCATATTCAAGGCGGCGCTGCGACCACGTCGCGCACCGGAGTGATAGTTGTCGATCAAATTTTGATCATTGGTATAGGCGTGCACGGTTTCAACGTGGCCACGCTCGACACCGTATTCATCGAGCAGAGCACGCAGCACTGGGACGATGGCGTTGGTGGTACAGGAGGCTGCCGAAACAATTGTGCTATCTGCACTTATCTCGCCATCGTTAACGCCGTAAACGATATTGGGGATATCGCCCTTGCCCGGCGCGGTCAACATCACCTTGCTAACGCCCTCGCACTCGAGGTGCTGCCCGAGGCCCTTCTCGTCGCGCCAGACACCGGTATTGTCGATGACGATGGCATTGCTGATACCGTGATCGCTGTAGTTCACCTCGCTCGGCGAGTTGGCGTAGATCACCTGGATCTCATTGCCATTGCAAATCAGTTTGTTTTCTTCTTCGATAACGCGAATGGTGCCCTTAAAGGAGCCGTGTACAGAGTCGCGACGCAGCAAACTGGCTCGCGTTACCAGGTCGTTATCGCTCTTGCCCTTGCGTACGACGATGGCGCGCAGACGCAGCAAATCGCCACCGCCAGCCTTTTCAATCAACAAACGCGCCACCAGGCGACCGATGCGGCCAAAACCGTAGAGCACCACGTCTTGCGGCTCGGGCAGGGGCTTCTGGTCTTTGGCAATCAGCGAACTCATCTCTTCGGTGAGGAAGGTCTGGGGGTCGCGCCCCTCGCCCTTCTCCTGATAGGTCACCGTCAACTTACCGATATCGATATGCGCCGGACCAATACCCATCGCCACCAGGGCTGTAATCATTGGGAAGGTTTCAAATTCCGACAACTCATTCTGCTCGATCTGACGTACAAAGCGGTGCGCCTTCATCAAATCGGTCACCGACAGGTTGACCATATTGCGCCCGTACATATACAGCGAGACACTGTTTTCACGGTAGAGCTTGCCGATCAGGGGGATCATCGCCTCTGCCAGAGCTTCGCGCTCTTTCCAGTCTTTGAAGAAATCAGTCGGTTGCGGTCGGTTCACGTTATCTCACCTGTATTTCGGGAAGTTGCTTGGATGGGTTGGGTGTCGCATTGAGAACGTACTGCACTGTTAAAAAATCACAGCTCATAAATTGGGCCGCTATTATCGTGATTCACCTGCTCGAGTGCAACGGGCCTATAGAGGGAAAAAGGCCAAAGCGGCCACATTTTGCGCCGTTCGGTTGATCAAGCGTTCATTTTGCAGAGCCACCACCCGCGCCATCATGTCCTGGCTGGCGATCAACTTGCCAAACAGCCGCGCAAAGCTCAAATTCACCGGCTCACCCGGCAAATTATTGGTGAGCAATAAAGGCTTGCCATTATCGCCCCCTCGAGCCAACCTCCAGATCAATATCTCGATATTGCGCGCACTGTCATAGAGTTTTTGTTGGTCGAGTCGATCAAAGAGAAAAAACTCGTCCTTATAGCCATAGGCATTACGAATCATGCCATTGAGCCCCGCCATCGTCGCCATCACCCGATCACCCTGATAACCCGGCGCCAGGGCCAATTCCAAAGCACCTGTGCCCCCCGCAAGGGACAAGTCCTCATAGGTAATATAGCCGGGCTGCGAGAATAACTGCTCGAGTCGCTGCTCAACGCTGTAGCCGGGACTGCGCCTCAATTGCTGCGGATTGCGCTTGTACAGCTTGTGCGTCAGCTCACGCAGCAGGCTTTGACCCTGCCGATAATGCAGGTCGGCCACCAGGTCGATATCACTTTTCACCAGATTTTGTGGTCGAAAGTGCAAATCGCTACAGGCCACCATGCTCAGGAAAAAAAACACAGCGAATAAGACACTAGCAGACTTTAAACCTCTACCAATACGAGAACATTGACGAGCCACAATGACAATCATCTCAAACAAACACCCCCATACAACCAGCATCATCCCTGTAAATTTACATTATTTATTGCACGTCATAATATGACGCCCCACAAGCGCGCCGGTACAATAGTACAGTTATAGTCACCCCTTTTTATTAGCCCCCAGTGAATTATTGCCAATGCCTCAATCTGAATTCTCCACCCCCGCCGCCAATAAGGCGGGTGATCGGCGCCACTGGGGCCAACTCTACGGTGCCGCCAAATCCCTGGCTATTATGTCGGCGGCTAAAAAACACGACGGCTTAACCCTGGTACTCACGGAGTCTGCAAAGGCCGCCGCGGCCCTGGAGCAGGAATTACAGTTTTTTAGCGACGATGAACAACTGCCGGTGCTCCACCTCCCCGACTGGGAGACCCTGCCCTACGATCTATTCTCCCCCCACCAGGATATTATTTCCGAGCGCCTGCAAACCCTGCACCTGCTACCCGAGATAACACGCGGCGTCCTGGTGGTACCCGCCTCAACGGCGATGCACCGCCTGCCCCCAGCCAGCTACATCGCCGGCAATAGCTTTGTTTACAAGGTGGGTGAAAAGCTCGACATCGACGCCCTGCGCCAACAGTTCCAGCGCGCCGGCTACCACTGCGTCGATACGGTGTATGAACACGGTGAGTTCGCGGTGCGCGGCGCCTTGATCGATGTTTTCCCTATGGGCTCAAAACACCCCTTTCGCATCGATCTCTTCGATGATGAAATCGAAACCCTGCGCAGTTTTGATGCCGAAAACCAGCTGACTCTGGAAAAAACCGACAGCATCTCCCTGTTGCCGGCCAAGGAGTTCCCCCAAACCGACAGTGGCACCAAGCGCTTTCTCGACAACTGGCACCTGCAATTCGATGTCGACCCACGCCAGTGCACCCTCTATCAGGATATTCGCAGCGGCAATACGCCCAGTGGCATTGAATACTACCTACCGCTGTTTTTTGAACACACCGCCACCTTGTTTGAACACCTGCCCGCCAACACCCTGCTGTTTGCCGACAGCGAGATTAACGCCGCTGCCAGCAGCTTTTGGCACGAGGCCGCCGACCGCTACGAATCCTACGGTGTCGACCCGACGCGACCCCTGTTGAAACCGGCGCAACTGTTTATGCCCGTTGACGAACTGTTCGGTGCCATCGGCAAACTGCCGCGCACCGACATTCAATACCAGAGTCTCGACACGGCCAGTGCCAACTATAATTTTGCCACCCAGCTCTTGCCCGACCTCAGCATTGACAGCAAGGCCGGCCAGCCCCTCGATAAACTCGATAACTTTCTGCTCGAAACCGAGGCCCGCACCCTGTTCTGCGCCGAGTCACCCGGGCGTCGCGAAGTGCTACTGGAGCTATTGAGCGGCATCGGCGTCACACCCAGCGCCGTCGATTCATGGCAGGCCTTTTGTGACAATAAAGAATCCATCTGCATCACGGTCTACCCCCTCGAGCGAGGTCTACGACTCGACACACCCGCCGTTAATTTAATTAGCGAAAGCGAATTATTTGGCCAGCAAATTCTGCAACGCCGTCGTCGCTCCCGACAAAAAGAAGGTGCCGAGCAGATTGTTAAAAACCTCACCGAACTGCAAATCGGCGCACCGGTGGTACACATCGACCACGGCGTCGGTCGCTATGCGGGCCTAACCACCATGGCGATGGACGGCGAGCCCCTGGAGTTTCTCGAGTTACACTACGCCAACGAGGCCAAGCTCTACGTACCCGTCGCCAACCTGCATTTAATCAGCCGCTACAGCGGTGGCGATGCCGACACCGCGCCACTGCATATTCTCGGCAGCGAGCGCTGGCAAAAGGCCAAAGAAAAAGCCGCCAAACAAATTCGCGACACCGCCGCCGAGCTGCTCAATATTTACGCTCGCCGCGAGGCTCGCGAAGGCTTTAACTACGAGATGTCAGCCGACGACTACCGCACCTTTTCCGCCGAATTTCCCTTTGAGGAAACCCCAGACCAGCTCGATGCCATTGAGGCCGTGTGTGCCGATATGACCGGCCCCCAGCCCATGGACAGGCTCATTTGCGGCGATGTCGGTTTTGGCAAAACCGAGGTTGCCATGCGCGCCGCTTTTATCGCCGTCAGCAATAACAAACAGATCGTCATATTGGTGCCGACCACCCTGCTCGCCCAGCAACATTACGACAACTTCAACGACCGTTTCGCCAACTGGCCGGTCAATATCGAAGTCATTTCTCGTTTCAAAACCGCCAAAGAACACGATGCCGTGTTCGAGAAAACCGCCAGCGGTGACATCGATATTCTGATCGGCACCCACAAACTACTGAACAGCAAAATCAAATACCGCGACCTTGGCCTATTGGTTATCGACGAGGAGCATCGCTTCGGTGTTAATCAAAAAGAAAAACTCAAATCGATGCGCAGTGAAGTGGACATCCTCACCCTCACCGCCACCCCCATTCCACGCACCCTGAATATGGCCATGGGCGGCATTCGCGATTTATCGATCATCGCCACGCCACCGGCGCGTCGCCTGTCGGTGAAAACCTTCGTCCACCAGAGCGAGAGCCGCGTGGTGCGCGAGGCAATACTGCGCGAGGTGCTGCGCGGCGGCCAGGTTTACTACCTACACAACGAGGTGAAAAGCATCGAGCGCACCGCCAATGAATTGCAGGCCATGCTACCGGAGGCGCGCATCGATATTGCCCACGGCCAGATGCGTGAGCGCGATCTGGAAAAAGTGATGGCTGATTTCTACCATCAGCGCTGCAATATTCTGGTCTGCACCACGATTATTGAAACCGGCATCGACGTGCCCAGCGCCAATACCATTATTATCGACAGGGCCGACAAGCTCGGCCTCGCCCAGCTCCACCAGTTGCGCGGCCGAGTCGGGCGCTCCCACCACCAGGCCTACGCCTATTTACTCACCCCCCACCCCAAGCAAATGAGCAGCGATGCCCACAAGCGACTGGAAGCCATTAGCGCCGCCGACCAACTCGGCTCCGGCTTTACCCTCGCCACCCACGACCTGGAGATACGCGGCGCCGGTGAATTGCTCGGCGACGGCCAGAGTGGGCACATTCACAGCATTGGTTTTTCCCTCTACATGGACTTACTCGAACGCGCCGTGCACGCCATTCGCCAGGGTAAAACCCCCGATATCGACAGCGCCCTCAATCCCGTGGTCGATGTCAATTTGAATATCCCGGCACTCATTCCCGATGATTATCTGCCCGATATTCACACCCGCCTCATCCTCTACAAGCGCATTGGCAGCAGCGAAAACGCTCTCCAGCTGCGCGAATTACAGGTCGAGATGATCGACCGCTTCGGCCTCTTGCCCGACCCGGTGAAGAACCTGTTCCGCGTCACCAGCCTGCGCCATCGCGCGGAACAACTGGGCATCGTCAAACTACAGGCTGGAGCTGGCGGTGGCACGGTCGAATTTGGCAAGGAAACCGCCGTCGAACCGATGACCATCGTGCAACTGGTGCAACAGCAAAGTGATATCTTCCGCCTTCAGGGTGCGACACAATTGCGCTATAAGCTCGACATGCACAGCGCCGAAGAGCGCCTGCAAAATTGTGAAGAATTACTCGAACTACTCGCCCCTCAACAGGAACAGGTCGCTTGATGAATCTACCGACAAAATTTTTGGCGCTGACAACACTCGCCTTTCTCACTTTACTGGCAAACCTCGGCCACGCCAGTAGCGATCAGGCAGGCATCAAAGCCCCTCAAAAATGGTATCGGGTTGAGGTGATTATTTTCACGCAGAAAGATGTCTTCGGCGATGAGATCAGCAGCCGCGATATCGTTATGAGCTACCCCCAGAGGCTCATCGAGCTCGACAATAACCAGGCCGGTTTTATCGCTCTGCCCGATAGCGAGCAAGAACTCGGGCCAGATGCCTACTCCCTCGAGCGCACCGGTGTTTACCAGGTACTTTTCCACAAGGTCTGGCGTCAGCCCGGTTTAAAACCCAAGCAGGCGCCATGGCTCAACATTGATGTGGCCGGAGAAAATACCGCCCTCAATGGTAGTCTGCGCGTCTATCTATCCAGTTATCTGCATATGGAAAGTAATATCTGGCAAGTCACTTATGCCTCAGGGCAGAAATCGAAAAAGTCTCAGCCCGCCTATGATTCCGGTTTGTTGGCGGCAAACACATTGCCAGGCTTAACGGCGACAATACCGGTACTGCCAACACCCTGGCCCCAGCCACCGGTCTCACCTCTGATGTCTGCAAATAACATTATTGACGAACACAGCCTCAACCCTACAAACCCAGAACCGTCCCTGTTAAAGCCGGTGCGGCGAGACATAGAGGAAGTCATCATCCTCAAACAGGCCAGTCGCCTAAAACTCAATAAGTTGCACTATTTCGATCATCCGAAAATGGGTTTATTGGTCAAAGTCTCTCGCAGTAAACCCGCTGTCGTGACTCCCCCCCAGGACCCGGTTTTTGTATCTGAGCCCAAGCCTGTACCGGTACCAGAGTCTCAGCCTGGAGCCACGACTAAAGCACCTAAAACTTCTGAAATTCCAGAGACGGACTCTCAGGAAGAAACCATCACTGAAGAATCACCCTTTGGGGACAATCCAGCCCTCTATTAAATACCAAACAAGCGACAAGCTTCGATAAAACCAAATAACCCCGTTCTTTTCTTTGACTTAGAAGCAAAGAGGGACGGCATAAAAAACACCCCGACAACGCAGCCACCAGGATGACCATGGAAGCAAGAATTGAAAAAATGTTGTACGCAGCTCGCTGGGTACTCGCGCCTTTATATCTCGGCTTAAGTTTAGCTCTGGCACTACTCACCCTTAAATTTTTCCAGGAAGTTCTACATTTCTTTCCCTTGATATTCAGCACCACGGAGTCTGACCTGGTATTGGTAATTCTCTCCCTGGTAGACCTGTCTCTGGTCGGCGGGCTAGTGGTGATGGTGATGCTCAGCGGCTACGAAAATTTTGTCTCGCGCATCGATATCGACGACGGTGAGGAAAAACTATCCTGGCTGGGCAAACTAGATGCCGGCTCACTCAAACAAAAAGTGGCCGCCTCCATCATTGCCATATCGTCGATTCATTTACTGCAGAAGTTTATGAATGCCGAAAAAGTCGATAACGAAAAATTGATGTGGTATGTGATTATTCATCTGACGTTTGTGCTATCTGCCATCGGTATGGCCTGGGTAGATAGGATGAATAAGCGCTAATAAAATTGAACCGTCGAAGGTGAAAGGCACTGCGCCCACTATGGGCGAAGAAAGCCCCGAGCTTATTTTTTATTGAACTCAAAACCTTAGTAGGGAATGTCTTTCACACTCATGGATTTATACTGAGCCGGAATATATTGAGATGACAAGGTCAATAACGACTGCCTGTATATTCTAATATGAGGCCTTTCATCCCCCCGTGACCGGCGGAAAAAAGGCCACCTCATCGCCGGCCTGTAAGGCATGGTCATCATCGCTAATCACCTGATTGACCGCCACTAGTACCTCCTGCTCGGCAAACATTAGCTGCCAACGGCCCCCCTTTGCGGCGAGTTGTTTTTTTAGCTGGGCCACACTGAGTTCCTCGGGCATGGCAAACTCCAGCGACTCCAGATCGAGCATCTCACGCAGTTGGGCGAAAAATAATATTTTTATCACGCCGATACCCCAGCCATACCGGCATTGCTGCGCTGCCAGGGGCCGGTCTTACCGCCCTCTTTTGTTAGCACGCGAATACCGTCAATGGTCATACCCGGATCGACGGCCTTACACATATCGAACAGGGTCAGGGCCGCCACCGACACGGCGGTGAGCGCCTCCATCTCGACACCGGTTTTACCATCCAGCTTACACATAGATTCGATACGTATAGCGCGTTGCTCAAGCTGAATTTCAAAATCGATCTGCACCTTTGACAGCAACAGGGTATGGCACAGGGGAATTAATTCGGGGCAGCGCTTGGCGCCCTGAATACCGGCGATACGCGCCACGGCCAGCACATCGCCCTTGGCGTGACCACCCTCCTGTATCAAGGCCAGGGTCTCGGCGCGCATGCGCACATAGCCTTCGGCGACGGCAATGCGCGTGGTGATAGCCTTGCCACTGACATCGACCATGGCGGCTTCGCCAGCCTGGTTAATATGACTTAATTCACTCATAGAGGGCCTTTTATTGGTGTCTAAAACGCGTCGACATTTACGCTTCGCGGCTACCGCAATCAACGCCACTGGTCGCCTTTAACTGGGCGACAAAATTACAGGGCCGGTGACTAGCGTCGAGCTGCTCAGCAATAATGCCCTCCCAGGCGGTGCGACAGGCGTTGGTCGAACCGGGCATGCAAAACACCAGGGTGCCATTGGAAAGCCCCGCCAGGGCCCGCGACTGTACGGTGGAGGTGCCGATATCCTGATAGGAGATCTGGCGAAACAGCTCACCATAGCCGTCGATAGTGACGTCGAACAGGGGCTCAACGGCCTGGGGGGTTGAATCCCGCCCGGTAAAGCCGGTGCCACCGGTAATCAATACCACCTGAATATCCCCCGAGGCTATCCACTGGGCCACCAGCGCACGGATCTGATAGAGCTCATCTTTAATAATCACCTTCTCACCGAGCAGGTGGCCGGCGGCAAGTAGTTTCTCGACCAGGTATTTACCCGAGGTGTCGCTCTCTTCATCGCGACTATCGGAAACCGTTAATACCGCAATCTTTAGCGCCTGGAATTTTTCCGCATAATTTTTTGCCATCACCCAAGTTCCTATATTTAACTACCGTAAATTCGCCATCGAACCTTCATTAACCACCGAGCATGGCCAGGTGGCTGGTGCCACCGGTATTGCCATCCTGTAAATAATGGCTGACTTTTTTGTCATTTAACTGGGTTTGCATATGGGCGATTAATTCATCTTTTTGATCTGCGTGCTGTAGTAATTGGCGCAGGTCGAGACCCTTGTCAGAAAACAGGCACAGGTGGAGTTTACCCGTGGCGCTGATGCGTAGGCGATTGCAACTGGCACAAAAGTCCTTGCTGTAGGGCATGATCAGGCCAACGCGCCCCCGGTAGTCGGGGTGATGAAACTCCTGAGCCGGGCCCGCGTCTTTCGAGCGCAGGGCCTGCTCCCAACCTTCGCTCAACAAGCGCTGCTTAATATCCTCGCCGGAGACATGGTTGCGCCGGTAAAACTCTTCATTGTCACCGGTTTGCATCAATTCAATGAAGCGTAGCGTCAGCGGTTTATGCTTTACCCAGGCCAGAAACTGGTCGATTTGATTGCCGTTGTAGGCGCGCATCATCACCACGTTAACCTTGATCGAGCCGAGGCCAAGATCGGCAGCGCGGTCAAGACCGTCGAGTAATTCCTGCAGGCGATGGTGGCCGGTGATGGCCTGAAATATTGACGGGTC
>MAAC01018287.1_pt1 | contig 12301 bp, 11 predicted proteins | sample 1115981 | NCBI WGS metagenome assembly MAAC01 (sample SAMN04961126, study PRJNA320927) | seawater metagenome | isolation source: sample BD02T64 sea water enriched with oil for 64 days | place: USA:Gulf of Mexico | collected 2013-07-27 | reverse complement strand
TTGTCTGTCAGGTGCTCTAACTCAATTAATAGCTTATTAAATTGCGCTGGTATCATGATTTCGACCTCTACACTGATGATTTATACAGTATAGCAACAATTTATGGGAACATAGCCAATATTTAAACCGACGCGCTCCACTGATATATAAAGTCAATCTGGAGGAAGTACAAATAATAGACTTAGCCTATAACCCATATGATCAACAGACTGTAAAGGTTATTTATATTTCAGGTAAATAAACTTTCAACAATAATTTAAATATAGAAAGTTTATTTATTGATTATGCCTGAAAGTGCATTAGCTGACTAGATTGTTAATGCCACTAACGACTGCTGTTCGCTCTTATCAAGCAGTTGCGCCGACTGTAAGCGACTCCTCCGTACCATTTCTAACTGTTCGTTATCACTTTATCTACTTGCCCTGCTTCATTGATACTAAACGCGAACTGCACCCAGTCTTCTTTACCATCTCTTAACGCTGTTTCCGGTTATTCTGGGGACACTCTAACTATTGGTCTTGCATCATTATTTTGGCTGCCTGTTATACCAATCCGTATAATGATCTGTTCATTACGCGAACTGGTATTAGAACAAAGCCCGCACGAGTTTGGTGTTGTAAATCTATCCCGGGAACACTAACCGTCACAGCTTCACTATCAGCAAAGCTTTTACTTACAATGCAAAAGCATAATACAAAATTTTCTCTCAGCGAAAGTAAAGTAATTTTACAACGAAATTAAGTTACCAAGACTATCAATAAACAACAAAAACTTGTGATTGGCCTGTAAATGTTGTAATAATACAAAATTAACATTCAGAAAAATCATTAAAGCCGTGTAGCTAGCTTTTGCTATTTGAATCGAAATTACTGCACTGATAGTGCTAATTCATCAGTTAAAAAGAGGAAAATAAGATGGAAGATCAAAATACAACTTCAAACGAAGATAAGAGTGTAGAGTCAACAGAATTTGATTATGACAACAGTGGTTGGCCTCGTGACTTTGATATTCGTATTGAAGTGGCTGAGCAGCGTGAAGTATTGGAATGTCTCTAGCCACAGATTGGCTGAAACCAAGCTAGTTGTAGCAAATTAACATTAACCTCAGTGTTTGCCAGTTGTACCGAATCGTGGTTGATGTTCATATTTACCAGGTTTCAGGTTAAATTTTATTTTACATATAAATAAAAATTAACTCCCTGTAGTTCTCCCATATTGGTTTTATTGTCATAGAGTTGATGATACCTTTTTGCACCAGATACTATTTCTTGTGCGCTAGCATGAGCAAGTTATTTTACTCGATCGCAAGTTTTTTGTTTTTTACAGATTTAATCGCTGGTTGATCTGTTCAGGTTGGATCTTATAGTGGTTTGTTTGTTCTTTTATATCTGCTGAAGCTGAGACGAAAAACTAAACAGGAAAATCATTAAAGTTAAGATTTTTATAAACATCCTTGTAACTGGGTTAACTCATTGTTAACAAGTAATAATCTATAGTAAAAAACTATCTAATTCAATATTGATTGTCAAAACTCCTAAAAAATAATATTCTTGTATTGTTTGTTTCCAAAATCTAGACGTACCGACAAGTTTTTCTGACGTACCGTTTTGCCTTTTACAACTTTTGCTTTGTACTTCCAAGTGTTAAGTGCATCTATTGCCGCCTGATTAAATATCACTTCCGGTTCAGCATCAATAATGACAATATCTTCAACTTTTCCCCAGCGATTAATACTAAAATTCAGCGTTACCCAGCCCCTGATTTTTTGTTGGGCCGCGGCGACAGGGTATCGGGGTAAAGATCGGTAAATAGGTATGGCATCATTGTCTTTAATGACGCCAACGGCAAATTCCTGGTTGGCAAAGTTATTGTCGATGCTTATCTCTGGCATTGGCATATCAACCGCTAACTTGGCTTGTGTTTTTGCAACGGTTTTATCATTAAACTGGCCATCCGGTTTTTCCACAAGCTCTGGCGGTGGTTCCAGTATACGGTTTTTACGGGCAACTGTACTGTCTCGGGGCTCATTGATAATGGTGATAATCGTGAAGTCCTCAATTTCTGCAAGGTAAACCTCTTCTGTTGCAACTAAGGAAGCCATAATTGCGAAGAGCGCAAATGATATTAATGCCCCAAGCAGAATAGGAATAATAAATTTCAAACCGTCTCCAATACCTATCACCAATAAACTTAACGAATCAAGTTAATAGCTATCTGCATAAGTATATAGCCAACTCTGTGTTTATGCCGATTGTATAAGTATAGTCATTGATTTTAAAGGTAAAAGCTTATTATTGAAATAAATTATCGGACTTGGTAAAATATGTTGGGAACAACTTACCTAAGGATAAAAACAACATGGGTGCTACATTATTATTGACTGGATTTTATGCCGGTATTTTAACCGTTTTATATATTGCTTTATCGTTTAAAGTGATTAACTTAAGAAGAAAATACAGCGTTGGTATTGGTGATGGGGATAATTCTGAACTTGCCAAAGCCATTCGAGTGCACAGTAATTTTGCTGAGTATATTCCAATGACCTTAGTGCTGTTCGCTATTTATGAATTCAACGATGGTTCAATGCAAGTATTGCATGGTTTAGGCGGGTTTTTAGTCATGTGTCGATTTTTACATGCTTTTGGTCTTGCCAGAAGTAAAGGGACTACCTGGCAACGTTTTATAGGTGCAGCAGGCACTTTCGTAGTAATGTTAGTATTGGCCGTTATCAACATTGTCGTTATGTTTTAATTCATCCGTGCAACAAACCTAGCACCCTCTCAGAAATAGAGTGGTTGGCGGGGTTTTAACCTCGCATGGTTGGCGTAGATAATTTAACCTAGCTTTCGCCATCATGCGAGACTGAAGCCCCGCCAACCAATGCCCTCCCTGGCAATTCTTTGTTAATTCATCCTTGAATTAACAAAGCCCTGACATTTATTAATGTCAGGGCTTTTTTTAGTTGGCGGGGTTTTAACCTCGCTGGTAACTTAACCTGGCTTCGCCATAACGCGAGAATGAATTCTCGCCAACCAGTACTTATCCTCCCGGGCCATGAATGGTGTATAGGGAGGGCTTGTATACGATTAATTAATGATTAAGCGAGTTGCTCGGCAAGTTGTGCACTAACCGTTTCAACCGCTTGTGTACCATCAATGGTGATGTACTTACAGTTACCGGCATTGGCCTCTGCCTGATAGTAAGCAACTAGTGGCTTAGTTAAATCGTGATAAATACCTAAACGCTTACGTACGGTAGATTCTTCATCATCAGGACGAATCGCTAAATCATCACCAGTAACATCGTCTTTACCTGCAACTTTCGGTGGATTATAAACAATATGATAAACACGACCAGAGCCAGAATGTACACGACGACCGCCCATACGTTCAACGATGATTTCGTCGGCAACATCAAATTCGATAACGCTATCGACGCTTACACGATTGTCTTTCATGGCATCGGCTTGCGGAATTGTACGAGGAAAACCGTCTAATAAGAAACCGGCTTTACAATCGTCTTGAGCAATACGCTCTTTGACCAAACCAATAATCAGCTCGTCAGAGACTAATTGCCCGGCATCCATTACCTGCTTAGCTTGTTTACCTAATTCAGTACCTGCTTTAATCGCAGCACGTAGCATGTCACCAGTTGAGATTTGTGGAATGCCAAATTTAGCCATTAAAAACTGAGCTTGAGTACCTTTACCAGCACCCGGTGCACCTAATAAAATAATGCGCATATAGAAAGACCCTAAAATGTAGTCGAAATTATATTTATAAAAACGCCATGATACTTGTTGAAAACTTTGCAAACAAGTATTTCGCAGCAATTTTTTGGTTAACCTACATATTACTATAATTGTGCCGTTTTGCGACTAGACAATAGTCGCAATTACTTAGCAAATCAGGCCAAATTATTAGCAATTATGAATCGAAAAGCTTATTTAGTAAGGCTAAGCATTAACTTGTTCAAACGGCTAACAAAAGATGCAGGATCTTTTAAGCTGCCACGTTCAGCAAGAAGCGCTTGCTCAAATAACACTTCCGCCCATTCATTAAACTTGGTTTCATCTTGCTCATCTGCTACATGACTAATCAGCGCATGTTCCGCGTTTATTTCAAACACAGGCTTAGTTTCTGGCACTTCTTGACCCACAGATTGCATCAGTTTGATCATTTGGCTGCTCATGTCGTCCTCATCGGCAACAATACATACGGGCGAGTCGGTTAACCGATGTGAAATACGTACGTCTTTTACTTTATCGCCTAAGCTTGTTTTTAAGCGTGCAACCACACCATCAAAATCTTTTTCCAGCTTTTCTTGCGCTTCTTTGGTTTCAGCATCGTCCATATCGCCTAAATCAAGACCACCACGAGTTACTGACTGCAATGGCTTATCGGCAAAGTCGGTTAAATGACTCACTAACCATTCATCAATACGATCGCTTAGCAGTAAAACTTCGATGCCTTTTTTGCGGAATACCTCTAGGTGCGGGCTGTTTTTCGCCGCTTCGAAGCTATCAGCCACTACGTAGTAGATTTTATCCTGACCGTCTTTCATCCGTTCAAGGTACTCGTTTAACGATACATTTTGCGTGGCCGTGTCATTTTCGGTTGAGGCAAAGCGTAATAATTTAGCAACGGCTTCTTTATTTGCCGCATCTTCCGATGGACCTTCTTTTAGCACCTGGCCAAATTCATCCCAAAAGATTTGGTATTTGTCGGCATCTTTCTTCGCCAGCTTATCTAGCATGGATAGTACACGTTTGGTACAACCTTTGCGCATTGCCTGGCTAACTTTGTTGTCTTGTAAAATTTCACGAGATATATTTAATGGTAAATCGCTAGAATCTAGCAAACCTTTGACAAAACGCAGGTAAGTCGGCATAAACTGCTCAGCATCGTCCATGATGAACACGCGTTGTATGTATAACTTCAAGCCATGCTGACGTTCGCGATTATACATATCAAATGGCGCTTTGGCAGGTACATATAACAATGAGGTATATTCTGTAGTCCCTTCTACCTTGTTGTGTGCCCACAATAATGGCTCGCCAAAATCATGCGATACGTGTTTGTAGAATTCTTTGTATTCGTCATCAGAAACATCCGACTTTTCACGAGTCCATAGTGCTTCGGCTTTGTTTACACTCTCCCATTGTGCAGGAACGGCAGCAACGGCAGGGTTCTCTTCGCCATCTGGGCCTTCACTGGCCGGGATTTCCGCGACTTCTTCACCCATCATTTCTACTGGAATAGAGATATGATCTGAGTATTTAGTGACGATTGATTTTAACCGCCAGTCGTCTAAAAATTCTTTATCATCTTCTTTTAAGAAAAGAATAATGTCAGTACCACGAGTAGACTTTTCAATATTTTCAACAGAGAAATCTCCTTCACCTGCCGATGTCCATTCCACACCATCACTAGCGTCGCTACCTGCGGCACGAGTACGCACAACTACTTTATCGGCAACGATAAATGACGAGTAAAAACCGACACCAAATTGACCAATCAATTGCGAATCAGACGCCTGATCGCCAGATAATTTCGAGAAGAAATCAGCCGTGCCCGATTTAGCGATAGTCCCTAAGTGAGTGATCACATCGTCACGAGTCATACCAATACCATTGTCAGATATGGTAATGGTGTTCGCTTCTTTATCCGCTTTTACCCGAACACGAAGGTTTGCATCGCCACCGTATAAGTCACCATTAGATAATGCTTTAAAGCGTAATTTATCGGCGGCATCGGCAGAGTTAGATACTAATTCACGCAGGAAAATTTCTTTATTGGAATATAAAGAATGGATCATTAATTGTAATAACTGTTTAACTTCAGTTTGAAAACCGTGAACTTCTTTATGGCCTGTATCAGACATAAAACTACATCTCCTAGATAACTAAAAATATACCTTTGATTGCGCCAATCGCGCTTTGGTATTTACTATGAATAAGATGTGGGGATAGGATAAAAATTTTAAAGGGGCTTTGAAAATTAAATTTTCTCCCCTTTAAATCGGCGGGCCAATTTAGTTGCACTTAATGAGGTTAATTAGGCATGGTTTATATGTCTAAAGTCAAATGTGAGCTCGTTGCACGTGATACACACGGGCAAATTAAGCCTTGTTGCTCTTGCTCGGCTGCGCTTAACGCATTATCGAAATGCTTAGGGGTCCCATCGAGTACTTTAACCACACAAGTTTTACATTCGCCAGCTTTACAACTATATGGTGCAGCAATGTTTGCGTCTAACATCGCATCCAAAATACTTTGCTGTGCGCTTACTTCTATGGTTTTTGCCGATTTATTTAACGTCACCGTAATTGGCGTGGCATTTTCATCGATGTTGGTAGTAAAACGCTCATAACAAATACGCTGTGGTGCAATATTTTGCGTTTTTCCAATTTCTATAAACGCATCGATTAATCGGCTTGAACCACAGATATAAAAGATGCTGTTGGCCGCTGCGTTGGCTAATATATGCTTGATGTTTAATCGTTGCTTTTCCTCTGAGCAATATAGCTTGAGGTTATCGCCAAATTCACGTTGTAATCTGTGTTGAAATGCCATTTTGAGTTTGCTTTTACCTGCATAATGCAGATCTAACTCTACCTTTTGTGCCCGTAAAGATTGTGCCATCGCTTTTATTGGCGTAATGCCAATGCCACCAGCAACCAACACCGCCGGCGCACCTTGGAGATGCCGTGCTGATTGTAACCTAAAATGGTTTTCTGGCCGTTGACAAGCAAGCACAAAGCCTAGTTGAATGTGTTGATGTATGGTATACGAACCGCCCCTACCCACAGGCTCATTTAACACCGCGATTTCATAAATATCTCTTCGTTGCGGGTTTGAGCAAATAGAATAATGCCGTAAAACTTGCTCGCCATTTGGCAATTGCACCGGTATTTGAATGTGCGAACCGGCACTAACTTGCGGTAAATCATCACCATTAACGTCACTTAACTCATATGCTCGTATGCTTGCTGTTAATTGCCTAATTCCAGATATTACTAACTTAAGTGGCCCATCACCCAGCTTGGTAGGGTAAGAGTTTGTTGGGGAAGAGTCATCTGGATTGGAATTTGTCGGTTCAGAATTTCTTGGGGTAGAATAGTTGCCGGGATCACTGTCAATATTCGCCAGCTGGTGCTTTAATTTTTGATTTTCTTGCTCTATCGGTTTGAGTATTGTTTGTATTTCATCATCGTTATATCTGGGGGTAATGTATTTCGGACAATTCCAGTCAAAGGCCTCAACATGAATTAAAAAACCACGCTCAACCGGTGCTCGAAAATCCGCTATTTCTAGCTTAGCTAGCGTTTCAGGATCATTCTCAGTGACGATGCTGACGCGGCCTAACAACTTCATTCGCGTGCGGTTAGGGTAATCCATAAAGATAATTGATACCCGATCATTGTTTCTAAAATTGCCGGTACTAATGTATTGAAGGTTGCCGGTATAATCGCCAAAACCTATGGTTTTGGCATCTAACACCCGCATAAACCCTGCCGGTCCGCCACGATGTTGTACGTAAGGCCAGTTTGTTTCGCTGACACTGGCCATATAAAAGCTATCACGGGATGCAATAAAGTTGGCTTCATGCTCACTGAGTAAATAATTTACATCTTCGCCTTGCTCCATACTGGCATAACCCTTGCGGCTATGTTGTTCAGTTTGAACTTGTTTCACTTGTTCTGTAAATGCAATTTTTGCGTATTTATGGGCCATCATTTCAACCTTAGCGGATGCATTAATTTTCGCTTTATAATCACTATTTTTATTGGCTAACTACAAAAGCCCAATCAGGCCTCTGTGATAAATACTCTTTATCCAAGGTGCTGTGTGTATTTTGACTTGTACCGGCACAGTTGGTATCCATTTCTGCGCCCGTTAAGCCAGATTTACTACTCATAGCAGTATGAGCTGATACACAGTATTGACAAGTATTTTGTTCTGCTAACGCTAGCGATATCACTTTGACAAATTCCACTTGATAAAAGAATACTCATGATTAACAATTGATTATTATTAAAAAAGGAATAATGTATGGATAATTTACATTTAATGAATGTATATGTAGCCGTGGCAGAAGAACAAGGCTTTGCTGCCGGAGCAAGACGGTTAGCAATGTCCCCCCCCGCGGTGACCAGAGCCATTGCTGCGCTTGAAGAAAAACTTGGGGTAAAATTATTAACTCGTACGACTCGATATGTACGTACCACAGATGCCGGCTTGCGCTATTTAACTGACGCCAAGCGAATTTTAAATGATGTGCACATGGCCAATGAAGCAGCTGCAGGCATTAATGCCGCGCCAACAGGCCATTTGGCTATCACCGCGCCAGTAATGTTTGGCCGAATGTTTGTTATGCCTGGCATCATAGATTATTTAAACCAATATCCAAATACCGAAGTGGACGCGATATTTTTAGACCGAGTGGTCAATTTACTCGAAGAAGGCTTAGATGTCGGGGTAAGGATTGGTGAATTGCCAAACTCGAGTATGCGCGCCTTGCGCGTGGGCTCGGTGCGCTTAATTTTGTGTGCGGCGCCAGAATATCTTCAAAGAAATGGTATTCCACAGCAACCTGCAGATCTAAGTCAGCATACCATTATTTCATCACGGGCAATGAACAACTCCAGCGATTGGCGGTTCGAGCAGCAAGCCCAAAAATACCAGGTAAATATTAAGCCCAGAGTCACGGTTACCACCAATGATGCGGCAATAGAGGCCGCACTGTCAGGATTTGGCCTCACGCGTTTGCTGTCTTATCAGGTGGCGCCTTATTTAGCTTCCGGGCAACTAAACATTGTGATGGAAAACTATGAGCCCGCCGCCAAGCCCGTTCATATCGTGCATCGAGAAAGCCATCTCACCACAGCCAAAGTTCGCGCTTTTATTGATTTAATGGCAAAGCGATTAAGAAACGATAACGCCTTGAATTAACATGAAGGTAAATATAAGGTTTTAGAAACTTTTTCTGCCAGAAAAAGCATGCGAAAGGGTATTACCATCGACAAATTCTAATTCACCGCCAACCGGCACCCCATGAGCAATACGGGTACTGACAATTTGATATTTCTTGGCGATTTCGGCGATAAAATGCGCAGTCGCTTCGCCTTCAACCGTTGGGTTGGTGGCTAAGATCATTTCATCAAAATCATTAGTTGCCAGTAAAGAGTCTAACTTATCCAGGCCTAATTCGTCCGGGCCAATACCATCAATGGGTGATAAGTGCCCCATCAACACAAAATATCGTCCGGTAAATTCACCGGTTTGCTCTATCGCAATAATATCGGCCGGTGATTCAACCACACACAGCATGCGCTTTAATTGTCGTTTCGGGCTTTGACAAATTTCACAATAATCGAGCTCAGTGAAGGTTCGACAACCTTTACAATAACCGACGTCTTCCATCGCTATGGCTAAGGTGGCTGCCAGTTTTTGCCCACCGATTCGGTTACGCTCTAATAAATGAAACGCCATGCGCTGTGCCGATTTTGGCCCAACACCGGGTAAACATTTTAAACTATCGATTAGCTCTTGCACTAAAGGGCTTAATTTCATCTGAATACTTTCAACTATTTTTATAATAAAACAAACTGGCAAAAGCTTACCAAAATCAGCAACGCAAAGCACTCGAAATTATTATCAACCAACTCACCGAGGACAAGTTAAACTTTTTGTTATTAAATTGAGAACTGCTACTATGTTTTACAAATCATAAAAAAAAGAAACCGTACCATGTCAAAGATTTCTCTGACCACAGTGCTCCATCGCTTTTTAACTGCCGCAGTTTTTTTATCGGTTAGTGCTTTTACTTCAGCAGTGTTAGCACAAAGCACAGTGATCGAAAATATCAATGGCTATACCTTAAAGGATAATCAGCTGCTAAAGTTTAATGCCATTAAGTTTAGCAATGACAAAATTGACAAACTGTATCTGTCCGGAGAAAAAGTTAAACCTGCAAAAAACGTCAACATTATTGATGGTCAAGGCAAAACACTAATCCCCGGGTTAATTGATGCTCACGGGCATGTACTAAGTTATGGATTAAGTTTACTTAGAGCCGATGTCAGTGCTACGAGCTCTGAGGCGGATGCGGTTAATCGCGTGCTGGAATACACCAAAAACAATCAGCAAATGACCTGGATACAAGGCAGAGGCTGGAATCAGGTGCAATGGCCAAGCAATCAATTTCCTACGGCAGCAAGCCTTGATAAACACTTTAAGGATACGCCTGTGGTATTAGGCCGGGTTGATGGTCATGCCATATGGGTAAATTCGAAAGCGATGCAATTAGCGGGCATTAGCAAAGTAACCGCAGATGTAGAAGGTGGGCAAATTATTCGAGATAGTAAGGGCGATGCCAGCGGAGTATTTGTCGATAATGCGATGAACTTGATCTATTCGAAGATCCCTGCCCTAACGCCGAAAGAGACTCAGCATGCGCTTAAAATTGCAATGAGAGCGTTAGCCAGTGTTGGCCTCACCAGTGTACATGATGCCGGAATTTCTTCCTCGAACATTGCCGCCTATAAGCAATTAAGCAGTAATAATGAAATGCTTATCCGGGTGAATGCGATGATTGACGTTACCGACAATCAATGGCAGCAACAAATGGCGAAAGGACCTTATGCCAGTGCTGATCAGATGTTAACCATCAATAGTGTCAAAATTTCCGCCGATGGTGCATTGGGCTCAAGGGGCGCTGCGTTAATTGCCGATTATTCAGATAAACCTCATCACAAAGGCCTGTTATTACACAGTGAGGCTGATTTAACCCGGTTAATCAAAACCTCAATGCTGGCAGGCTTTCAGGTTAACACCCATGCCATTGGCGATAATGCCAATAAAATGGTAATAGATAATTATCAAACGTTGATAAAAGAAACGAAGAGTAAACATCTTCGCCATCGGGTAGAGCACGCGCAAGTACTGCGCATAAAAGACATTCCACGCTTTGCTGAAAATGGCATTATTGCCTCGATGCAGGCCACTCATGCAACGAGTGATAAAAATATGGCCGAAGACAGATTGGGAAGTGATAGAATAAAAGGCGCATATGCGTGGCGTTCATTGCTTGCTAACAAAGCCGTAATTGCGGCGGGATCAGATTTTCCAGTAGAATCCCCTAACCCGTTTTTTGGTTTGCACGCGTCAATTACTCGACAAGATAAACAAAACCAGCCGATGAATGGTTGGTATTCAAATGAAGGCATGAGTATGATTGAAGCGTTTAAGTCATTTACCTTAGATGCTGCTTATGCGGGCCATCAAGAAACCATGATAGGCAGTTTGCAAGATAATAAAAAAGCCGACTTTATTTTGCTCGATCAAGATATTTTCACCATTACGCCTGAGCATATTTGGCAAACGAAAGTGTTACAAACTTGGGTAAACGGCAAGCAAATTACGCCCTAAGTTACGAAACACATTATCCATCTAAAACTTATTACTATAGAAGACCCTATGACTATGAAAAAATTATTATCCCTTTGCCTCGCCGCTTCACTTTGTTGTGCTTCATTTGTACAAGCACAAGAGGAAACGGTCGGTCTTGTTGTAGCAGGCGATAAACCTATCACCTTGCTTGGTAAGCAAGTGTTTAAAGGTGACAAAGCACCAAATTTTGACGTGGTTGATCAGCGTTTTGCCAAAGTTAAGCTTACCGATTTTTCCAATCAAACAGTGTTGATTTCTGTGGTACCAAGTTTAGATACCGGGGTGTGTTCACTGCAAACCAAACGCTTTAATGAAGAAGTGGCAAATTTACCCGAAGACGTGGCAATGTTAACCATTAGTAATGACTTACCGTTTGCGCAAAAACGTTTTTGTACTGCCGAAGGGGTAGACAAGTTAACAGTGTTATCCGATTCAGTGTGGCGTGACTTTGGTGAAAAATATGGTTTATTAATCAAAGATATGGGACTGTTAAGTCGAGCTATTTTTGTTATCGATAAAAGTGGCAAAGTGGCTTACAAAGAATTGGTTGCCGATATCTCGACTCACCCAGATTACGAAGCGGCCTTAGCTGCGATTAAAGAAGCGAATAGTTTGGCTGCTAAGTAATTCTGAACACAATTATTCCCTATCCACCATGATTCACATTTCGACATGGATGTCGTGTATTAAAGCAATGCATTAATACATGGATAATGGTATGTAAGTAGAATAACGCAGGAGATGTATGGACTCCTCCCCTTAACGGGGAGTTTACGGTATAAATAGAAAAGTATTCATTCAAATCAATTTTACCAGGAGTCCACACAATGGAACAATGTAACGTAATTGC
>MAAC01000834.1_pt1 | contig 12316 bp, 21 predicted proteins | sample 1115981 | NCBI WGS metagenome assembly MAAC01 (sample SAMN04961126, study PRJNA320927) | seawater metagenome | isolation source: sample BD02T64 sea water enriched with oil for 64 days | place: USA:Gulf of Mexico | collected 2013-07-27 | reverse complement strand
TAGCATTGACCCTCCCGAACCCCCATATTTCCAGCTCGATAGACGATAAGGCTTAGACCATCATGGGACATAGATCCGATCTCACCCGCGCCGCACGGCTTTCGGTCGCCCCGATGATGACCTGTGGGTGTTCCTCGCAGTTCGCCGCACGGCAGACTTCATCAATGAAGCCATCGAAAAGGCTTACTTTGAATTCGTGGACAAACCGTTTTCGGCAGCGAACGTCAAATTGATGATCGAGTCAGGCAATGCCGCCATGCGGACCTTCGTTGCTGAAGGTGCAATCATCGGGGGCCGTGTCTGGCTAGACCAAGACCTGAACGAACCGATTGCCCTGGCTTCCGGTCGCATCACGCTGTCGCTTGATTTCGAACCGCCTGCACCGATGGAAGACATCCGCTTCATCGCGCACCGCAACATCGAATACTATCTGGAATTGACCAAAGCGGCGCTTCAGGCCGCAGCCTAAGTCCAGTCAATCCGCGAACCCATGATGCAGATGCACCACCAGTGCATCTGCACTGATGCCATCAGATAAATGGCCCATTCAGGAGATATGATATGAAATCGACCCCGGCATTCCTGCTTCGCGATTGTGCGATGTGGCTGAACGAAGACGTGAAGGTTGGCCAAGCGTCAGAAATGACCATTCCCCCCTTCAAGGTGAAGACCGACAAAATCCGCAACGCAGGCATGGTGATGGAGCGTGAAATTCGCCAAGGCTATGAGCGCGAAAACGCCAAGTTCAAAATGACCGCTTTGGACCCGGCAACCGTCGCTGCCATCAACGGCATGCAGGGTACCACCGACACGCTTATGATTACAGGCGCGCTGGTGGATGAAGATGGCACGGTTTCGAACGCGACCTGCTATCTGCGCGGCTTTCTGAAAGAAGCTGATTTTGGCAGCTGGAAAGCTGGCGACAAAGCGGAAACTGACTACACGTTCGTGTGGGAATATCTGAAGCTGGAAATTGGCGGTTCTGAAATGATCGAAGCGGATGACTTCAATGTTTCTGTGGGTGGTCAGTCGCAGACTTCTGACATCCGTTCAGCCCTGATGCTGAACTAAGGGGCTGCGCAGATGGATTTACCAATTGAAGTGAAGCTGACGCGGCCCGTCGTGGTCAATGAGCAGACCTATGACAAGCTTGCGTTCGATGAGCCTGACCTTGACGCCCAAATCGCTTATGCGGAACTGGAAGCGTCCTTTCCGAAACCGAAGATGGTAAAGCAGTCAGATGGTTCTGAACTGGCCGTGCATTCGCCTATCACGGCCGCGAAGGTGAACCGCTTCTGGCTGGCCCGTCTGTCGGGTGTCTCTGAGGCCGTGGTTGGCAAAATCAAGGACTCGGACCTTGAAGCCGTCAACGCTGCAGCTGAAGCCATCTTAGGGTTCAAGGAAGGCAAAGGTGAAGGTGCTGGTTCGGGAAACGAACCCCCGGCAAAGTAGCAGAAGACCTGCGCTTTGCCGCCGGATTTGTGGCATCAGTGTTTTCGACACCATTGCCGCAGGTCTTGTCGATGAAGATGTCAGATTTCAACAGTTGGCATGAAACTGCACAGAAGGTGTGGGATTCAACGCGGCTGAAATTTGAATAGCTTCAGTCGTCCGCCAGTGACTGCTGAAAAGCATTCAGCGTGCCCCGGTCGTTTGCACGGTCGGGGCCGCTTTGATGGGTGAAGGACCGGTATAGGATAAACAGTAGCAGCGCGAATGCGCCTGCGCCCCATACCCCTCCTGCATAGACGCCCAATACAACCGTCGCGGCGATGGCGACAGCTATCATCACAATAGCAAAAAACATCGAAAAAATATCCATGCCATAAATATAGGCATATTACCCTACAACTTCAAGGTGTGTAGCGACATGGCAGACAAGCGGATCAAAACGGAACTGGTCATCAAGGCAATTGACCAATACTCGTCTGAAATTCGTAACATGACAGGGGTCACTGGCCGTTTTGCGTCCAAGGTCCGGTCGGAAATGGGTCGCATGCAGGACATGCGTGGCCCGCTTCGATTGATCGAAGACTTTCGTCGTCAGCAAGCGGTGGTTCGCAAGTCTGCTGATGCGTTGGATGGGGCGAATGAAAAGACGCGCCAGCTTTTGGCGACAATTCGCGCGACCGAGAACCCAACAGCCGCAATGCGCCGTGAATTTGATCGCGCGCGTACAGCGGCTGGTCGACTTGAAGAGAAGCATCGCCGCAATCGCGCAGAACTGCGCGGCCTTCAGGGGCAAATGCAATCTGCAGGCGTCAATACGTCTGACCTTGCTGGTGAGCAACGCCGTCTAGCCGGTGCATTGGATGCCACTAATGGCAAGTTCGCACGTCAGGCTGAACGGATGCAGCGCCTGAAGGTAATGCAGGACCGTATTGCTGAAGGCCGCGAAAGAATGCAGCGGTCGCTTGCTACTGCTGCGAACCTTAGCTTTGTCGGCAATGCTTCAATGCAGACCGGGCGGCGCATGCTGACTGGCATGTCTGCGCCAATTATGCAGGCGGTCGAATTCGAAAGCGCCATGTCAGATGTCCGCAAGGTTGTGGATTTTGAAAGCCCGGCGGCATTCCGTGCGATGTCTGAAGACATCATGGAAATGTCCACGCGGATTCCGATTGCAGCAACTGGTCTGGCGGAAATCGTTGCCGCTGGTGGTCAGTCCGGGGTGGCGCAGGAGGAATTGGCACGCTTTGCGGAAATGGCCGCAAAAATTGGTGTGGCGTTTGATATTTCTGCTGGTCAATCGGGCGATGCGATGGCCAGCATTAAGACCGCCATGGCATTGGACTTGGACCAAACTGGTTCTTTGTTCGACGCGATGAACCACCTGTCGAACAATTCGGCAGCGCGTGCTGACCAGACGCTGGAATTTTTGAACCGTGCTGGTGCTGATGGTTCTAATTTCGGCTTTGACAGCACGGAAACGCTGGCCATTGGTGCTTCGATGATTGCTGCTGGAGCGGGCGCTGACACTGCCGCAACATCGTTCCGGAACATGGGGCGGGCGCTTGTCCGCGGTGAAAGTGCAACTGACCGGCAAAGCGCGGCGATGCAGCGTTTGGGTCTTGGCTCTGAAGCTGTAGCACGCGCCATGCAGAAAGACGCTGTTGGCACCACTATGGATGTCATGCGTCGGTTGAATGAACTACCTGACCACGTGCGTGCATCAGTCATGTCAGACCTGTTCGGTGATGAAGCCCGCGAACTTACTAAGCTGATGAACAACATGCAGCTGATGCCGGAAATGTTGGCGCTGGTCGCTGAGGAAACGCAATATCTTGGCAGCGCTGAAGCGGAATATGCTGAACGTTCGCGCACCACTGCAAACAATATGCAGCTCTTGCGCAACCAAACCACCCGCTTGGGCACTAGCATCGGTGAAGTGGTTTTGCCGCCTTTGAACGATTTGCTGTCGAAATCTCAGGTTATCCTCGACAATATGGTGGATTGGACGAAGGAAAACCCAAAGCTGACCAAGACGCTGGTGATGGGCGGAGTTGCGCTTGGTGCCATGGCAGTCGCGGGTGGCTTTGTGCTGACGGCCCTTGCTGGCCTAGCAGGAACTATGGCGGTTCTGCGTTTTGGTCTGGTGGGCTTGGGCGCGCGCGCCATATTTGCGGGGGGTGGTCTTGCTAGTTTAGCGGGCCGCTTTGGTGCGCTGCGTCGTCTGCCGCGTTTTGCGCTGTCCTCCCTACTGACCCCTGTCCGCTGGGGTGCGAGTCTGATCGGGCGCATTCCGTGGGTGCGTCTCGCAGGGCATTTCGCCATCAACCGTTTGCTATTCCCATTCCAGTGGACATCGCGGTTTATCCCGAAGATTCCATGGTCAAGGCTAGCTGGACGCTTGGCGCTTTCATCGCTGATTGTACCGCTGCGGTGGACCGCCGCCCTTCTGCCAAGCTTTGTGCCTGCGCTGGCACGTTTCACTGGCTTTCGCCGCAATGCGTCTGCCGAAGTCACACGCCTGACCACCCATGTCGGGCGGCAATCCGCCATTATGCAACGCAGCCTGTCGCGCATTAGGTGGGGTGCCTTTTCCGCTGGGGCGATGACCTTCCTTGCGATGCGTAATGTCCCTGAAAATCCCGAAGGCCTAAGGGAATTTCAGGAAGGAAACGTTCGGTCAATAGATAAAGCATTTCGAAGCACGCCCGGAATCAGCCATCTAATTGCGGGTTATGAGCGCACGTTTGAATGGGTGCATGGAAAGTCGCCGCCAGTCTCCCCGGAGTTGCTACCTAATGATCCGGGCATCCGGGCTACTGCAGATACCGTTCATCAGTTCAAAGGTGAAATCAATCTACCGACTCCCGAGCGCATAGCGCATCTGCGTGAAGAGGCGGCAGCGTATCGCTCGGAAGTTGAGGCGGCGCAGGCTGCGCTTGATGCCAATCCGGAATTCAATAGCGGCATCATCAATCCGCTTCGTGTGCAGGCGCAGAGTGGACTGGATGCAGCTGAAGCTGACCTTCGACGCGCTGAAGATCGGTTGGATAGTGCTGAAGCAGCGGCAGCGCAGCTGACAGGTGCGCTGCAGGTCTTGGATGGAACTGAAGCAACACCTGAAATCAATGCCGCGTCAATTGATCGTGCTTTGGAAAAGGTTGCGCGCTTGTCTGCGCAGCTGCGGGCGATGCCGGGCGCAAGTGCCGGTTCTGGTTCAACTGCAAAGCCTGCTGGTGCGCGGGCATTCGGTGGTTCGGTGCGTGCTGGTTTGCCCTATCGCGTAAACGAGCATACGCCAAAATCCGAATGGTTCGTGCCTTCTGTATCTGGTGGCATTTTGAATGTGGGTCAGGCGAAGTCTGCGTTCATGTCCCATTTTGGTACTGGTCAAGATTCAGGCGTGTCGCGAGGTGCGCAGCGTGTTCGGTCTGCTGGGCTTGCCAGTTTGGCTGCAGTGTCTGTCGGGGTTGCGACACAGGCGGCTGCAGCACCCGCTCAGGAATTACGTTCGGCATCGTCAGCGCAGGATGTCCGCCTAGAGATCAACGGTGGAATTCACATCGTTGCGCCAACTGGCGTGTCTGACCCTGAAGGGTTGGTGGATCTTATTGAAACCCGTTTGGGTGAGCGCATCGCTGCCACGTTTGCGGCCAGCTTTTCTGATTAAAAGGGGCACTTGATGTCTGGACCAGTCACCATGGCTTTAGGGCCATTTTTGTTCCGTGCGCATGGCTTTGGGTACACAGATGTTAGTCGCAAGCTGGACACAACATGGGCTGAAATTGAAACTGCGGGGCGTATGAACGCCCTGCAGTGGACTGGCCCGCGTTCTGAAATTGTCACAATAAACGGCGTTCTACTTCCAGCAGAATGGGGTGGGGAAAGCACGTTGGGCGGTGTTCGTTTGGCCGCAAAGAACGGGCTTCCGCTGATGCTTGCCAATCGTTCGGGTCAGATTTTTGGGATGCAGGCCATCCAAGGGGTCGAAGACGACAAGGCGTTTATGAACCGTTTAGGGCAAGCCGGTCGCATTTCTTATTCAATCAAGGTCAGGCAGATCGGCTCTGGCTTTTCGCTGCTTTCACTGTTGGGGATTATTTGATGCCGGCTGTTCATGTCACATCTGAAAATGACGCCTTGGATTTGATCTGCGCGCGCCACTACGGTCGCCAAGCTGGTGCAGTTGAACAGGTTCTGGAAGCCAACCCTGACATCGCGGGCGTTGCACATCGTTTGCCTGTCGGGCTGGCCATTGTGCTGCCTGACATCGCCACCAATGGCCAAGGTCAGCAAACAGTGAGGCTTTGGGACTGATGACGCATCCACGGGTTCTGGTGGACATTGATGGTGTCCCTGTGTCCGGATTGTTTTTTGAACGTCTGGTCAGTCTTAGCATCACAGACCGCGAAGGCATCCGGTCCGACACTTTGGAAATGACTTTCAACGACGCTGCCCCACATTTTGCCAGTCCAAGGCGCGGTGCGGTCGCGACCGTGACCATTTTGGCTGGCTCTGGTGGTGGATTTGCTGGCGCCTATATCATCGACCGTGTTGATCATAGCTGCCTGCCTTACACGATCACAGTTGGGGGGCATTCGGCTGACCTTCGTTCTGACATGAAGACAAGCAAATCGCGGCATTGGGATGACACATCAGTCAAGGATATTGTCACGGAAATCGCTGGTGAGTACGGGCTTGACCCAAAAATATCAGATGCGGTTTCGGGTCACGTCTATCCTTGGATTGGCCAGCAAGATGAATCGGACCTTAACTTTTTGGAGCGTGTCGCCAAGCGCCATGGGGCCTTATTCACGATAAAAAACGGTGCGCTTCTTTGGTTGAAGCGGGGTGCGGGTGAAACCGCTGACGGCACATCTGTCGCGGCAACGGTCATCATCCCCACATCAATCGTCGAAGGCAGTTGCCGCGTTTCAGAAAACGATGTGGACCGGTTTGGCAAGGTTAAGGCGTTTTATCAGGACCGTGGCAGCGCAAAGCGGCAGGAGGTCACGGTTGATGGTGACGTGGAAGCTGATGGTGAACACGTAATCCGTGAACCCTTTGGTTCCAAGGTTGAAGCACAGGCGGCTGCTGAAGCTTATGCGCGCGAAATGTTGCGCGGGTTAATCAAGACATCATGCGCAATCGTCGGGCGTCCCGGATTGATGGCAGGTCAGCCAGTCACGTATCTCGGCGTCCGTCCGGGCGTTGATGGTCGCGAATTCATTACTGAAATGGTGAAGCACTCGTACACAAAATCAGGCGGTCTGCGGACGGCATTTGAAGGGAAGCTGAAGGCGAATGACTGAAGAAGTAAAACTGACCGAACTTCAGAAGTGGCGACGCGATATGCCTTCAGCATTCAGGAAATCGTTTATCGGTGTATTCGTGGGTGGGGTGACGGCAGGAATTGTCGCTTATTCCACCGACGTCTGGTCAGGCATTATGGCTTGGTCTGAATACCCCGAAAAGGCGCTACTTCAGAGGGAAGAAGACCGCCAGCTGATGCTGGATAATGCACGCGCCATTGCGCAGAATACCGAAGCGATACGGCGCTTGACTATTCCAACAGATATTTTCGAGATCAGTGACCGTTCAGGGCCAATCGACGGTTTCTGCATTGATGGTGTCCCGTGCGAGATGAACATTCGCGTCAGGCGGAAGGTCGCGGCTTTAGCCTGTCAGATAGTGCCGGGCACCGTGGACTACTACTACCGCAATCCTAGAGACAATGAGGTCCATGACGTAATCACATTCGCGGGCGCGGCTAAGGATGTCGGCACATCCTACATCAACCTTCCGTTCAAATTTTCAACACCGCGTCGGCTGCGGCCCGGTGCGGAACTTTGCGTTCGCCCAAGCTATGTCAGCTGCCCCGGTATGAGCGCCAAGGATGACCCAATTGACCCTGAAGAAGAGTGCTTCGAGGTGCCAATTCTTTCCCAAATGGAGGCTGATACGAATGAATGAAATTCAAAATTCGCTGAATAAGCGTTTCAGGTATGCCAGCGATGAAGGGGATAGTTGGCGCATCTTGGCTGCTGAAGGTCCGGTTTCCGGCGACTGTGAAGACTATTCGCTGACGCTGGTCTGGCTGTGGGAGCGGCAATCATTGCTGCGCTTCTGGTGGGCGCTGGTGACCTTCAAGTATCTGTTCTGGCACTGCCGTTCGCCGAGTGGTGGTGGACACCTTGTGGTCTGGTGCCGTGGTAACGGCTGGACTGACAACATACAGCGCAAGCTGGTCGAAAAACTGCCAAATGGTTACCGCCTGCGGTTCCCATACCTGTTCCCGTTGGTTGCGCTGAAGTTCCTTCTGCGTCCATTGCTACGCCTGCTTTAATACCAGCGCAGATCCACATCAATTCAACCTGACCGGCCCGTCTTTTTTTAGGCGGGCTTTTTCTATGGAGAATGGACATGACTATGACCATCAAAGAACGGCAAAAGTTGCTGAAGCGTTACGGGTTTTACCATGGCCGCATCGACGGCATTGACGGCCCCAAAACATCGGCTGCAACTATCGCTTTCAAACAGTCCAGGGGTTTGCGGGCGCGCGATTATGTTGGACCTGTGACCATCATGGCGCTGCGTAAGGCAATTCGACCAGTCGCTGCAAATATCGCGTCGGATGGCGCGCGCTACCCTATGCCGGTTTGGCTGCGTTTGGCGTACAGTCACCTAGGGCTTCGCGAAATTGTAGGGCGGCATCACAACGCTGAAATTTTGGGGTGGTGGGAACGTCTTTCGCTACCGTTCAAGGATGATGAAACGCCATGGTGCGCGGGGTTCGGGAACGCGATGGTGCAGGCTGCTGGTCTGCCTATCGTGAGCAAGAACCGTGCGGCCGCATTGGGTTGGCGCTGGAATGGGTATGGCACCCGCCTTGATGGTCCCGCCCTTGGGGCCGTCATGTCGATGGAGCGACCCGGCAGGCCCGGCAGTGGTCACATGACATTTGTCGCAGGTCGTGACCGCCATGGAAACATCATGGGTCTTGGTGGAAACCAAGGGAACATGGTTTCAATCAATCCCTACAGCCCGACCGCACGCAACGCACAATACCACTGGCCGGAAGGATCACCGACACCTGCAGAAACTGGGCTCAGTTCCCTGCCGGTTATCACTTCGAGTGGTGCCAAGCTGACCAACGAGGCATGACATGCTGAAGCTTTTCGGAAAGTTTGTCATCGGCGGTCAGTCGGGTAAGCGTGAACAGGCGTGGGCGGTTTTCTTGTTGTGGTCCATCGCTTTTGGGTGGTCCGCTGCAAAAGAGGCAGCTGGCAGTTCTCTTGAGGGAACACAGGCTATCCTAACGCTTGCGCTGCCCTTGGTCATTGGCAACCTTACCGTTGCCCATGGCATGGAGTGGGTCAGTCGCCAAACCGGATGGGGTGGCAGGGAATGATTTCAATTGCATTGAAGTTCGGATGGCGGCTGCTGACCAGCCGTGTTGGCCTTGCCGTCATCTTATGTGCCGGTGTGTGGGCTTGGCATGTCGCGGATAAATCGCAGGCCGTAAAAAGCGCGCGTGATGGCTATGTGCTGCAGGTCGAACTGGCTGCTGCAGAAGCTGAACTGGCGGAAATGAGGCGGCGCGCAGCTGTGGCAGATAATGCAAACCGCGTCTTGCAGGAAAAGGTGCAGGCATCCGAAGGGGAGGCCCTTCGATTTGCCGCAGAACTGGAGGCTTTCGAAAATGAAACTGACATCAATGCTGAAGGCGTTGTCGATGGTGATCTTCTGCGCCGCCTGCGATCAAACTGAAGCGCGGCTGGATACTGTAGGTGCAGATCGAGGCGCGCGCGCCGCTGAACGAACCCTGCCAGCTTTACCTGAAGATTGTCGCGCCCTGTCGCGGGCTGGTGTCCAGAAGGGTGACCGGTTGGATGTGGCCTTGCTGAAGATTGACCGTGCTTTGACCCGTCAGAATATGCGTACAACGCGCTGCGCTGAATGGTTTGACCAGTTGCGTGCCGGGTTCCAGTCTTCACCCCCTGACGGCGCGCTGTGACTGTCACGCTGGCCTTCTACAAGGGGCGCGGCAATACTGCCTTCCAGCGGTTTCAGAATGGATTAATTCGAAGCGTGACCGGCGGCATCTACTCGCATGTTGAGTTGATTTCTGGGGCGGCTTTGCCGGGGCATTGTTCGATGTGTCTTTCAGCGTCCGGTCGTGACGGCGGGGTGCGGCAGAAGCGCATTCTTCTGACTGCAGAAAGCTGGGATTTAGTGCTTTTGCCGATGGATGCTGAAGCACCTTGTCAATTCATCAGGGACCACTTGGGTGCGCGCTATGATTACGCTGGCTTGATGCTGTCACAGGTGCTGGCGTTTGGTCGCCACAACCCTGACCAATGGTTCTGTTCGGAGATTTGCGCAGCCGCTTTGGGGCTTCCCAATCCGCAGCGTGTGTCACCACAGTTCCTGTTTGATGTTGTGACTTGGGGCAATCGGAAGGTGCCCGCGCTTGGGTCAGACTGCGTGCGATCGACGTGAAGTAATGCTATTTTGAAGGGGCGGTTCGGACCATTGGTGTGGTCCTGACCGCCCCTTTTTTATGAAAAATTCTTGCCTAGCTGTAGTCCGTGTGCGTGCCGCGCAACTATTTATATCGCTTTGAGGGCTTCGTTTAGCGCGTCTTTGGCTAATTCGCGGACTTCCTCTTCCGTGACCGCTGCTTCAGCGGCTAGATTTAGAAAGACAGATCCCTTCTTGTCTTCAAGCGTGATGTGGACTTCTGCTTTTGTTCCGACGACTGGGACGGATAGCTTTGTGATTTCAGCTGGCATGAGTTTCCCTTAAGATTGAGTTGGTCAGAGCAACACTGACCAGAGATTGCATACACCCTGATGCAGCATGGTAAAAGATCACTTTTTTGTCCATTTCGTCCTCACGCAGTTAACGGTTGGGGGTGATGATCAGACATTTTGGCTGTGGTATATGATGAAACTGAGCGCCTCTCCCATCACTGACCTGCTTGCAAACAACGGTCGAAGGCTTATCTATTTTTCAACAATGATGGTGTAGTATTGGAACTCCCATGCATGGACAGCTGTTGACAATATGTGCTTAGCTGACGCAAAGACGCCACAAACGCGCTATAGAAGCTGCGCAACCCCTATCCAGATAGGGATTCAGCGGGAAAACTGCTGAGAATCAACCGAAGTTCGGACGATAGAAGCCGGGTCGGATTTAACGGAGATGTACAGATGAACAGAACACCAGCCAAAAAAGCCGGCGGGAAATGGGCTGAGAACGCTTTCCCCCCCGAGGCAGCGATGAATTTCGACGAATTTTCTGCCGACAGCGTTCGGAAAATGAAGGCTGATATTGAGAGCAAGCTCGGCGAAGAAGGTTGGGAAGTGGTTGACGGCTTAAAGTTCCCTTACGATGAAGTCGCCTGATTGGATTAAAGTACCCCCGCAAGCTTACTCAATTGTTACTGGGTACTTCCCCGAAACAAAACCAAAGGACGGCAGCCCAGACTGCCGTCCTTTGCTCGTAACGCAAGTTTTACAGGCAAAATCCGGTGCAATAGGCGTTCGCGTTTGCTATGGAACGACTAAGGTTAAATTTCCTCAGAAGGCAAACGTTGATCTTATTGTTCAGAACTCGTCTGATTTAGACGCTTGCGGCTTGTTACGACCCACACGCTTTGTCGTAGATCCATCTCAGCAGACTATCCTCGCTTGGAACGATGTATTTTTCGCCCCTTGGGGTGGATGCAGGCATCCTAGACGGGGTGTACTGCCACTTGACCTACAAAAAGATTATGCTTGGTTAATGGCTCAACACCTTTGAACGCATTGCCAGTTCAACAGCGTTATTTTTTCCAGTAATAGACGAAGATTTTTAGCCAGCATCTTATCGCAAACCCCCTGCTCTACTCGATTTCCAAAAAAAGATTGTAAGCTGTACTGTTTCAAAGCAACTGTGCATTTAGATGCTTATTCCATTTGGGGGTTTTGATGAGCCAAGATTCAGACATGTACGTTCAAATGTTCAAGCATATGAACGAAAAGGTCATTGATACCGCGAACTTGTTTTTGAGAAGCGCAATCTTGATCAATGGGGGCGCAGCTGTGGCAGTGCTCGGCTTTGTAGCCTCTATAGCCAAAGCAGAAATGAATTATTCAGTCGCAATCGTTGGCGTAGCTGATGCGATCGCTTATTTTGCCTTTGGTGCCGCGTTGGGGGTAGTCGGTATCGCATTGGCGTACTTCACAAACTACGCCGCTGCAGCAACTTTTAATGCAAGGGACACCGCTAGTGAACCTCGCTTAGCAATAGCAAAGCGGATTATCCATGTTGTTGCACTAGGGGTGGCCGTTTCCACTATCGGTCTGTTCGTCATAGGTGTTTTGACTGTAAAAGCAGCTATCACAGATGGAATAGTATAAATCAGAATGACTGATATTGCGTCGCACAGGTTATTAGTGTCCCCCTGCTCTTTCGGCAAAAAATAAGCGAGTAATTTACCGTGATCATATTGATTGGAGGGCTTAAGAAGTGCTGTTAGTATTGCGTGTATTTGGTTACTTTGGGCTCAGCATATCAGCCGCTAGCATCGCCCTTAAACTATTCGCAGATGATACCACTGCGATTCAATATACTGGTGGAAGCAGAAACCTTGATACTGACATAGCAGTCACGGCATTCAGCATTATTTTCTTGGCTTTGGCAGCTATCCTTTCTGAGCTACGCAAAGTTAAAAATGAAGGAACTCAGCAATGAAAGTCAAAGAGACTGTGCAGAATTTTGTGCGTGACGCGTTTTCTTACGCCATCGGGAAGCGGTCTTCGAACATGATGGCAAGCTGAGATCTGACAGCGTGCCATTCGCGGACCGAACGCTTCCACTC
>MAAC01010257.1_pt1 | contig 12324 bp, 7 predicted proteins | sample 1115981 | NCBI WGS metagenome assembly MAAC01 (sample SAMN04961126, study PRJNA320927) | seawater metagenome | isolation source: sample BD02T64 sea water enriched with oil for 64 days | place: USA:Gulf of Mexico | collected 2013-07-27 | reverse complement strand
CAGTTCTGATTATAAGAAAGCTATGAATGCTTCTGTGCAAAGTGCTGATAGAAAACCAGAAAAATATGTTAAGCCAGATGGAAAGGTTGGTGTCAGAATGGTAAAGACCGACAAAGAAGTTATCAAGAAAGAATCAATAAAATCGGCCAAAAAGGGCTCGATAAATATCTCGGTTATTATTTCGAATATTATTTATCAATGGCATATCCCGGTAAGATTCTAAGGACACTAGTATGTTTAGAGCAACACGGGGGGAAGACCTACTTTCAACGTACAGAGCGCATTGTAGAGACGGGACGTAGACAAGCTTTTCACGGTAAATACAAAGGTATGGTGCAATATTTATCCGATCGAATTTTCATGATGGATTTTGAAACCCTAACTGAATACGAAATAACCCAAACGATTCTCTTTCCTTCTTTTAAGAACCGCATCGATTGCCTTACTGGATTAAAGCTTGGAGTATCAGGCAGCGGCGAGCGCATGCCCTGTTGCACACGTGTGGTTTATGAGTATTTAGGGTTAGAGGTAAATTTTCGAAAAGCCTTTAAACGATGGACAGGCCTTACCCCTCAAAACTATCGAAAAATAAACAGGACACTAAACAAAAACACTGAATGAACAAGCAACCATATTATTGCAATTCCTTAATTAGTTGCCCTAACAACATCAATGCGTCTTTACGCTCATCCGTCAAAGGGTGCGCGAAGCTTAAACGCAAGAAATTTTGGTAAGTCTCCTGCGCGCTAAATATGCCCCCTGGAGTAATAGTCAGCCCTTTCTCCCGAGCCCGGCGGTATAGCTCTAAAGCGTCAATTTTTTTATCGAGCTCTAACCAAAGTACCATTCCGCCCTGGGGCTGGCTGGCACTTTTGGCCATGGGCAAGTACTGACTGATCAGAGATTGTAACTGTTGTTTTTGGCTGTGTAATTGCTGGCGTCGCAGTTTCAAATGTTTATCTAATCCACCTTCAGCGATAAATAATGCCACCCCCTGCTGTGTGCTGACACTATTGGCCATGCAAGTTGCTACTTTTAGTCCGAGAATTTTATCATGGTACTTTCCCGCGGCAATCCAACCAACCCGCAAGTCGCGAGACAGTGTTTTTGCCAGAGAAGAGCAGAGTAGTACACAACCAGTGTCGTCATACGAATGCAGTGATCTGGGGCGTTGCAGCGAAAAATGCAATTCTGCGTATATATCATCTTCTATGATAGCGAAGCCTTTGTGCTGCGCCAGGGCTAAAACTTTCCGCTTGTTATCCCGGGGCATGCAAGAGCCAGTGGGGGTCGCAAAACTGGGAGAAACTAACAATGCTTTAATGTCCCAGTGCTCAGTTGCCAGTTGCAGGGCATCCGGACTTATACCATCAGTGGCAGAGCTTGGTATTTCTAGCACTTTACGACCTAACACTTCCAATAACTGCAGTGCTCCATAGAAGCCAGGGGATTCAATCGCCACTAGGTCACCGGGCTCAGTGGTGGCCATCAATGCGAGTAACAGTGAGTGCTGACAGCCGGCAGTAATAATTACTTCACTTGCCAATAACTGTCCGCCACCATGGTTGATGCAATTAGCCAATTGCTGCCGCAAATTATGATCTCCCTGAGGTTGATCATAGTATAATTGCTGATCACTGCTCTGGTTGCGCAGTGTTCGGGAAAGCGCTTTGCGCAATTGTTGATTGTGGGGCTGGTGAGCGCTGTTAGACAACAAATCGAAAGCGGCTCCTCTTTGCATAATATCGAGAATTAACTGGGTTCGCGTTATTAGCATCGGCAAACTCTGCGGGGTGCTGGTGGCGGGAGTTTTCAGCTGACGCTTTTCAGGATATTTATTGTGGCAGACAAAATAGCCAGATTTAGCTCTTGCCTCTATCAGACCATCGGCCTCTAGTCGTGCATAGGCGGTTAGTACCGTGGATTTCGAGAGCTTACTCTGACGGCAAAGCTCTCTCACTGAGGGCAGTTTGCTGGAGCAGGCGTATTGACCACTACTGATTTGTTGACGCAGTTGTCGTTCTAACTGGTGATATAAATATTCAGGCATAAGCACAGTTACTCATTAATGAATGGGTACAGAGGTGATTATTATCTATCTGTGCACTAAAATATACTTTTTTGTGTATCTGTACCCATATTATAAAAAGCTTAAAATACTGCTATCCATTAACGCCACTGATCAGTCAGCGAAAGTCTAAGTGCCATTTCTATTAGCGATAAAGATGCGCCTGTGTGCTATTAGCCAATTGCTCAGTTGAAGGTTACCTATGTCTGACAAAATCCCTTTATTAAATGTGTTGCACGCTCGCGCTGGCACACCCATTGCAATTAAAATGGCACCAAAAAAGCCCCCTAGGAAGTCCAGCAACGAACACAATTTTTTTTCCGCCGATGCCTACCGGGGAAAAATATATACCAAAAAAACCCGCGGTTATTTCCAGCGCTTACGCAAAAATATTAGCTTTTTGTTATTGGGACTTTTTTTTGCCGTTCCCTGGCTGCAGATAAACTCTGCTCCCGCTGTCTTGTTTGATCTGAGGGCCCAGAAGTTTCATGTTTTTGGTATGACCTTTTGGCCCCAAGATGCAGTGTTTTTAGTCAGTATGCTGGTACTAGCATCATTTTTACTGGTGGCAGCGACAATTGTCATTGGCAGAGCTTGGTGCGGCTTTACCTGCCCGCAAACGGTATGGACTTTTCTGTTTATCTGGGTTGAAGATAAATGTGAAGGTGACAGGAACCAGCGCATAAAACTTGATAAACAGAGTTGGAACTGGCAGAAGGTCGGCCGCAAAGCCAGTAAACATATTTTGTGGCTGCTGATATCCATCGTTACGGCTTACACCTTTGTTGGCTATTTTTATCAGATCAAGCCGCTAATTTTAGAAACAGCAAATGCACAATTACACTATTTAGCAGTGTTCTGGTTAATGTTTTTTGTTTTAGGCACATACCTAAATGCTGGCTGGCTCAGGGAAAAGGTTTGTTTGCACATGTGTCCTTACGCCAGATTTCAAGCAGTTATGTACACTAAAAAGACTTTAGTGGTCAGCTATGATCGAGAGCGCGGAGAACAGCGAGGAAAACGCAAAGTTAATGCAGATCTGTCGGCAAAAGGTTTGGGGGATTGTGTCGATTGTTCTGTCTGTGTACAAGTCTGCCCGGTAGATATAGATATTCGAGATGGCATGCAGTATGCCTGTATTGATTGCGGTCTCTGTGCTGATGCCTGTGATACTGTCATGGATAAAATGGGTTACCAGAAGGGGCTGATTAAATTTAGCAATGAGAGCGGCGATAACAGTAAAGCGCTTTTCAATACTCCAAAAGTCATCTTTTTGACTGTGATTTCACTGTTATGCTGCCTGATGTTTGCCTATTCAGTGTTTTCCAGGGACTTATTAAGTATTGATGTGATTAGGGACCGTAGCGGTATTCTCTACCGAGTAACCGAGCTTGGAGTTGAAAATAGCTATACTGTAAAAGTTAACAATAAAGGGGCGCAAGTTAGCAAATTCAAATTAGAGATAGTGGCTGATTCAGCGTTTGAAATAATAGGGCCGCAGTTGCTTCAAGTCCCCAGGGGCGAGGTAGATACTTTAACGCTCAGGGTTCGAATAAAAGAGCAAGATATTCAACGCTATAAAAGTCCGATAAAATTTATAGTGAAACCTGTAGCGAATGGCGTAGAAATTAAAAACACAGTGATGGCCAGCCAGCTCTCCAGTTTCATTGCACCTCGATAAATAAGCGATAATCTATAACTGAATCGCATCATTAATAAAGATTAATGCCAGTCATTTTTGCACAGGTTTGCCAAGTTGAAACAAGCTCTTGGGATAGGCCATACTCAGAGTATTTGAGAATGTTTTTTGATAATAGCAGTAATAAGATTTGGTCAAAAAATTAAAGCTGCAGATGAAATTGTAGCTGAGTGAGTGAGACTTTCTGCTCAAATACCCGTCCGTCAATGTATTCACGTTTCTACTTGCAATAGCGCTTTTAGACGTAGATATAAGACGATGTAGATAGAATTATCCGTGTTTCAAGACACTCTGTGAGGCTAGATTTTCACAGAGTGTTCTCTCCTTTAGCACCACTTAGTCAGATCAGTAATTCCCAATTAACAGGCTTCTTTTTTGCGTTACATTCACAGAAAAAGTGCATTCGCATTTTGAGATGGCTGAGGTTCCGATGCATATGTTCTTTGTTTTTGTTAGTTGGGTTAATCTCTATTAGCAATACAGATAAAAACAAGTGGAATAGCAAATGAACAATCAAACGTTCAGAGCATTAAATACAGTTTAGTCGATAGAGAATTAGTTACAATTATGTTGTACCTATAAAGCGTCGCAAATATGTTCTGTATAGACAGCGACTACGACTAAAGTATTAGACAAAAAAGGTGAATTTTTTCAGCAAAAAAGCAACAATCCCTTGTCTGTGTTCTGAGAACGACAAATATCCACCGTTTTAAGGGTTATTTGTTGTATGGTTTGAGTTCAGTTATAAAAAACACTGGTAAGCTTATTTAAAAAACTAATTTACTCTGTAGAGCATTTCTGCTGTACTGATGCAGCTTTGCAGGATGATGTGTATATTTATTAATTACCTATCATCGGACACAATAAAAAATGCCGTTCTCGGTGAACAATAATAATTAAGGAGTTAGTCTTCATGAAAAGACGTGATCTTTTGAAAACTGGTTTAGCGGGTATTGGTGGGGTTGCAGCAGCAACGGCTATCTCTGCACCAGCCATCGCCAAAGAGCGTATGGAAATTAATATGGTAGCTACTTGGGGAAGAGATTTTCCGGGTCTAGGTACAGGTGCGCAACGTTTCGCACAACGTTTATCCGATATGAGTGATGGCCGTATAGTGGTTAACTATTTCGCGGCGGGCGAGCGTGTTAAAGCGTTTGACTCATTCGATGAAGTAGCCTCTGGTAACGCACAAATGTACCATGCCGCAGAATATTACTGGAAAGGTAAGCATCCTGGTTTCGCATACTTCACTTCAGTACCCTTCGGTTTGACTTACACAGAAATGAACGCTTGGATTCGTTTTGGTGGCGGACAGCAATTATGGGATGAGTTATCTGCAGAATACGGTCTTAAAGGCTTGATGTGTGGTAACACTGGTGTGCAGATGGGTGGTTGGTTCCGTAAAGAAATCAATTCAGTCGATGACTTTAAAGGTCTAAAAATGCGTATGCCAGGTTTAGGTGGCGATGTGCTGGCTAAGCTAGGTGGATCTCCAGTTTCTCTTCCTGGCGGCCAGATTTATGAAAACTTAGTATCGGGCGCTATCGATGCAACTGAGTGGGTTGGACCTTGGAACGATTCTTTGATGAAGTTCTATGAAGCCGCTAAATACTACTACTTCCCAGGTATGCATGAGCCGGGTGCGATGTTGGCCCTGGGCATGAACAACGAGTGGTGGAAAGGGCTGTCTAAAGCTGATCAGATGATGATCGAAGCAGCATCTTCCATGGAAAACGACGTGATGATGGCTGAGTACAACGCTAAAAACGGTGAAGCATTAACTAAGCTTGTTGAAGAGCAAGGTGTTAAAGTTCGCGAATTTAACGATGACATCTACGATGCCTTCGGTGAAGCTGCTGATGAAGTATTCGATACAGTTAAGGAACACAGTGACTTGGCTAATCGTATCCACGAAAGCTTCCTAGCTGCACGTACAAGTGTCGGTGGATGGGCTAAACTTTCTGATCAGGCATACGTTCGTCAACGTAACCGCGTTCTTGATTTGTAATAGCGCTTAGAGACCTCTTTTAACGCTGTTTAGATAGCGCTGAAAGGGCCTCAATACAATATGTGGGGTTAATTCCCCACATATTCGTTTTTCTACCTATCTTAAGTTAATATCTAGCTTGCTCAGTAAAAGGATTTTACTATAGGTACTTAGCTTACCCAGCTAAGGTTAATATTTTAATGTACCAGCTCGGCGCCACTCTATGAATAATTCTGTCACATCCAACGATGACGAGTTCCAGCAATCTGGGAATAGTCCATCAATCTTACAGACAAAAAACACTTTATCAGATAAGTTCTATCGATTATTTGTCGGCTCTATCGTCGCAATTACGCTGTTATTTTTGTTTAATGTCTATTTAACATACTGGCTGAAATGGCCGAGTATGTTGGAATATCTCTCTCAATTGCAGTGGTTTGGTCTGGAGCCCCCGAGAAAAAGTCTGTCTGAAGAAGCTATGCAATTAGGCTGGTGGCAAACGTTGAGTTATATCGCATCGATAATGGCAGTTGCCAGCTTCGTCGCCTTGACTCCAAATCGCGGCCTCAGGCTGGATGCACAAACCTTGGCAGGTTTCGCCCGCTATATTATTCGCGCTTCTTTTTGGGCCGTCCTTCTGGTCGGCTTTGCCGATATGGTGGTGTCATTTTTACGTGTGGAGGATATGCTGCATTATTTTTTCGATGATGAAACCCGAAAAGCACTTGGCAGGCCGGCTGACAGAAGCTTGATGCTGCACTATCCACTGATTGCTGTAGGTTTAGTGATTGGTGCATTTACCCGTTCATTAGGCTTTACCTGGTTGGCGCTACTGGTTGTTTTCGCTGAATTACAGATTGTTATACTGCGCTTTATCTTCTCCTACGAACAAGCATTTATGGGAGATCTGGTGCGTTTTTGGTATGCCGCCTTGTTCCTTTTTGCCAGCTCTCATACTTTAGTTTCCGATGGGCATGTCAGAGTGGATGTCCTCTATGCCGGATTCAGTAAAAGAGCCAAAGCCTGGTCAAATACAGCGGGTCTGCTGTTATTGGGGCTGCCGTTGTGCTGGATTATTTTAACCATGGGCATGTGGGGTAAAGGGCACAGTATCAATAGCCCCCTGATCAGTTTTGAAATATCCCAAAGTGGCTATGGTTTGTATATAAAATATATGATGGTGGGTTATTTAGTGATTTTTTCACTGTCAATGATGGTGCAGTTTTGCAGCTATTTACTGAACAATATTGCAGATTTGCGCCGTGAGCCCGAACTGGAAAACCCAGTTCCAGTACCAGCGCATTAAGCTCATAATAGAATAACGAAGGGTAATATTTCATGGAGTTGTTTTTCCTCTTACTGTTAGTGGTGCTGATGATAGTGGCACTAACCTCTGGTTTTCCGGTGGCTTTTGCGCTACCTGGATCCGCAATTTTATCAGTAGGTCTGGCCGCACTGTGTGGCTGGTTATTTGCCGGTGACCCGGATGCGTATTTTGCGCAGGGCGGGCCGGTACAATGGCTCAGTGCCGGGGTCACTAATATACGAAGTTTATATTGGGATGTAGAGCGCGATACCTTAATCGCCATTCCATTATTTATCTTCATGGGGATCATGTTACAGCGTTCTAAAATTGCCGAAGATTTATTGGTGGCAATGGCGCAGTTGTTTGGCCCTATCCCAGGTGGTCTGGGAATCTCTGTGGTTATAGTCGGTGCGCTGCTGGCAGCCACCACCGGTATTGTCGGTGCGACAGTTATCGCCATGGGTCTGATATCGATGCCGGCGATGTTGCGCAACAATTACTCTAAACCACTGGCGTCGGGAATTATTTGTGCCTCGGGGACGCTGGGGCAAATTATACCTCCCTCGATTGTCTTAATTATCCTGGCCGATCAGCTCTCGAGTGCCGCTGACCAAGCGGCTACCATCCGCAAAGCCGATTATAAGGAAATTACCGGTGAGCTGACCATGCCGTCAACCTTTGATATCACCTCCGCAAGTGCCGGTGATATGTTCATGGGTGCAATGGTTCCAGGGCTGATACTTGTCGGCCTGTATATCCTCTATATCCTTATAACAGCGTTAATAAAACCAGAGTCTGCGCCACCAGTTCCCTTCGAAGGCGACTACGATCGCAAATTCCTAGGCAGAGTTCTGTTTGCCTTAGTACCGCCACTAGGTTTAATTTTAATTGTTTTAGGCTCAATCATTTTAGGCATAGCCACGGTGAACCAGGCGGGCGCCATAGGCGCCGTGGGCGCGATGATTATGGGTGGCTATCGGTTGATCGGCGAGCAAAAAAATCGCTACTATCCCGCTTTTCTGGCCCTTATCTCGATAGTGGCGATCGGCTTTATAGTTTCAAATTTTAATCTTAATATTAAAAATATCAAAACCGATGACGATGTACTCGGTATCACATTAGCCGTTATTGCGGTTTTGGTCTTATTAGTTGCGATCTTCTGGAGTACCTGGAGAACCTTTAAGATAAATAATACACTTCAAGAAGTCATGGTAGAAACTGCCAAAACGACTTCCATGGTCTTTATTATCTTGATCGGTGCCGCTATGTTGACTACTGCCTTTCGCGGTTTTGGTGGTGAACACATAGTTAAAGAGTTTTTAACTAGCTTGCCAGGTGGATTCTGGACTCAGTTTATCGTGGTTATGTTAGTGATTTTCCTGCTAGGATTCTTCCTCGACTTTATTGAAATCGCAGTGGTCGTAGTACCTATTGTCGCACCAATTTTGATGGCGGATCCCGGTGCAAATATAACTGCTGTTTGGCTGGGTGTTATGATTGGTTTGAATATACAGACCTCGTTCCTGACCCCGCCGTTTGGCTTTGCGCTCTTCTATTTACGAGGCGTGGCACCAAAAATTGTCAAGACGCTGGATATCTACAAAGGGGCCATTGTCTTCATTGGCTTGCAATTAGTGGCACTGGCGATAGCCGGTTTTTATCCGCCACTTGTCAACTACTTGCCAAACCGTACTGCGTTAACCTCTGAAACGGCGCCACCACCGATGAATCCGCGGATTCAACAGTGTCTGGAATCGTATGTGTTTAATCAGTACGATACCATTGGCAATGGGCTACAGGAGAGTATTGCAGCTATTACTGCGGTTGATATCAGTTATCTTCCGAAAAAGCAGCAGGCCAATTTATCTGAGAGCTATGCTAAAGCAGCTGCAACTTTTGCCCTGGTTGAAAATGTACGTACGGCAGAGATCGAGCTGGAGGCTTTTTCCCCCGGTTATAAGCCTTTGCATGTAAAAGTGCGGGCACTGCAAAAACGCATGCGCCGCATCGATAAGAGTATTAAGGAAAACGAGAAAACCATCTCCAGATCCGATGACTCGACATTGATTGCCAAGCTTGAACAGCACAACAGTGATTTGCAAAAGCGTAAGCTGGCACTTGAAGCTGATATACCGGTGCAGTGGCTAGAGCAGCACAATCAGTATAAATCACTGGCTAAGACTTTGAAAAAGGCCCGTTCTAGCTATCGAAACAACGTCGATGCAGCTTACGAGCCGATTATTGAAATCACTAAAACACTTGCTGATACCGATCGCTTGGCGGATATGGCAGCGGATGTATTGGCGCTTGAACAAGTGATTGCAGCAGTTACTTCTAAAGCAGATGCAAAACCTGCGATGAAGATTATCAAAGAGGTTGAGAGTAAGTTGGGTAGCATCAATGCTACTAGCGCAATAAAGACTAAGCTTTCCAAGGCTCGCCGAGCGCTGAAAAAAGTGAAGATCGATAAAGCGCTTAACGAGTATGCTGCGGCCGTCGCACTGTTGGAGAATGAAGTGAAATGGCGTCGTAAGGCAGTGACACAGTTACAACCACAAATTCAAACCTACAATCAGGCGATAAAAATGACCATAGGTATACGTCAGCAAGAAAGGTTGTCCCTAGAGCAAGCGAAGAGCATTGCCAGTTGTCTATCTGTACACAAGGACTTATCTCTTAGCTTCTAATAGATACAAGGTGGTGTGGTAACATCTTACTGTTGTCTGCATCTATCCAATCCTACAAAACGGCGCTTTCAAGCGTCGTTTTTTTTGTGTCAGGGTGTGAATAGGAAGCTACAGCTAATCATGATGCTATTGCCAATATGCCCTAAAGCTTGGTCGTAGAGTAAAGTACAAGGTTAGTGCAGTTGTAGAATCAGTTTTCCGGCTTAACTTTTTGTTGATTTCAAACTGGGTTTGTCTGCAGTTTGCAGATAACAGTCACCACTAATAAAGCGATTAGATTCGTGGAGCTTCTTATTAATCGGTAGGTTTCATTGTGATGGCTGTAGATAAGTGTTCTTTTGCTAGTAATACAAACTCTAATCTAAGTGTTCCCTGTAGAGAAATACTCTTTGGGATTAGTCGTGAAATTGAATGACTTAGCTAAGGTAATATTGGCGATCAAGCGGCTTGTGCAGGTAGTGACTTATCGAGTGTAAGTTCAAATAATCAAACATTGATCAAATTTGCATTCTCCAACATCTGCTGGGTATACGTCAAGAAATAGTCAATCTGTAGGGGTAGCAGCTAGAGATTGGATTAACTTTATCTAGTTGTATGTAGGGGGAAATAGGAAATTCACGACCAGATGAAGCAGAGTACAACCAAAGGTTGCACTCTGATAAGATTGAAAAATCAGACTTTAAATTTATCCAATACATTGTTTTGTTGGTCAATGATATCAACCATGCCCGTGCAGAGCTCAGATTGATTCTGCGCTTGGGTTGCTACCTCTTGGGATATATCGCGAATGGTTGTGGTATTGCGATTAATTTCTTCACTGGTTTCGCTTTGTTGTTGAGCCGCTGTTGCGATATTAACGCTCACATCGTTAATGTGAGAGATAGATGTGCGGATGTCATTTAAGATGACGTCGGCTTTAGTGGCTTCCTCATTGGTCTTGCTGGCCAGGTTTCGGCTCTGCTCCATTCTATCTACCGCTTCCTTTACCCCTTGCTGTAACTGCTCAATGATCAAGCTAGTCTCATTGGTGGATTGTTGTGTGCGAGCGGCTAGTGCTCTGACCTCATCGGCCACTACTGCAAAGCCGCGGCCCATATCTCCGGCCCTGGCAGCTTCAATCGCGGCATTTAGGGCTAACAAGTTAGTTTGCTCTGCGATACTGGTAATGGATGTTAATACAGACTCTATATTATCACTGTATTTTTCGAGCTGGTTAACAGTACCCACTGTCTCATCCATGTCATTGACTAATTGCGCGATCGACTTAGAAGTCTGGGAGACAATCGCTGTTCCTTTATCCGCCGCCTGTTCAGCGGATTTTGCTGAAGCGGCAGCCTCTTGAGCGCTGTTGGATACTTCTTGAGCTGAGCACGACATTTGGTTAATTGCCGCTGATAACATATCGAGCTCTCCCAGTTGCCTAGCTAAGACGGAGGCTGATTGATTTGCTGAAGAGGAGCTGTCATTAGTGTTGCTGGTAAGCTGTCCGGAGATGTGTTTTACATTGACAATAATACTCTGTAAGTATTCGACAAATTCATTAAAATCATTGGACACTTTACCGAACTCATCTCCACTTGTGGCTGTCAGCCTTTTGGTTAAGTCACCCTCTCCGCTATTAATATCAACCAGAGACTGCTCCAATCGCTCTAGCGGTTTGAATAAACTTCTCATAGTGAAGAAAAGTGCCATGGCCGTCAGCAACACACTTATCAGTGTGCCAACAATAGCGGCATAACCGAATGCACTGGCTTCTTTAAGTACTTTACTTTTATCCAACAAAACACCTATTAACCATTGAGTTCCCTTGACCCCGGGAAGCGGCTGAAAGGCAGCCAGCATATTATTACCGTCTATCTGAATATCTTGTAGTCGGCTATTAATACTGGGAATTTTTTGTGTAAATAAAGCGCCGAGTGTTTTGCCGTTTAGAGAGACATTCGGATGAGAGATTATGTTGCCGTCTGAGCTGATCAGAAATGCGTAACCAGTGTCATTAAAATTAACCTTATTGATGGCGTCTGCTATCACCTTCAAACTTAAATCGCCACCAAAAGCGCCGAGGAACTTGCCTTTGTCGGTATAGTTGGCAACTGCGGAAATTAATACTTCCTTTGTAGAGGCGTCCTCATAGGGAGGGGTTAAAGCAGCGCTGCTGTTATCTCGAGCAATGTTGTACCAGGGCCGTTTACGCGCATCCCAGCCTGTGGGGGCCCAGCTCGGGTCGTTAGTAATAGCTTTGCCGTCTGTGTGCAACCCACCAAACATTAAGATGAAGTTATCTGCCAAAATGGGATTATCGAATGCTTTTTGGATGTTTTCGCCACTGTAATCCGCATCAATAGTCTTGGCGACCATGTCTATCAGTGCCAGCTTGCCGTTGAGCCAGTCGGCTATTTGATTTGAAATAACTTTAGAGGTCTCATTGACGTTGCTGGCAGCTTTTTCGTGTAGTGCGTTCTTGACTGTATTGTATTGTAACCAGGAGAAGAGGGTAAAGGTTATGACCACAATAGTCGAAGAGATGAGTACTACTTTATGTGATACTTTCATTTTCGATCCTATTATAAGGTTTTA
>MAAC01013905.1_pt1 | contig 12335 bp, 10 predicted proteins | sample 1115981 | NCBI WGS metagenome assembly MAAC01 (sample SAMN04961126, study PRJNA320927) | seawater metagenome | isolation source: sample BD02T64 sea water enriched with oil for 64 days | place: USA:Gulf of Mexico | collected 2013-07-27 | reverse complement strand
CAAAGATAGTTATAATTACAAGTTGCTACCAAAAGTTTACCAAGCGTTAAATCAAAATGCAGAGAAAGGTATTTGCAGTCAAGTGGTGGTTGATGCGTTGAGGGTGATCACGGGAGATTTTCCTCAAGGATATGGCATCACCTATATCCCTCAAGATAGGGATGGCAGGTATGGCGAGCATTATGAATATGCGATTGTGACAAGACTATATCCAAATGAAAATTCCCGCCCAATTTGCCGAGTAGCGACCCGAAGTTTGCAGTTTATTTGTCATGGTCACGATCTTGAAGTACCACTCTCAGCTAATTTATACCACCCAGAAGCTGCTGAACAATTTTCTAAGTTAAGTAAAGAGCGCTTAAATGAAATATTAGTATTATTAGCATCGAATTATACTGAGCGAAAGAAGTTAGATCTACTTCCTCGCTGCTGGCATGCGGGTGAATACTTTTCGATGAAAGATCACCAAAACTTATGGAATAAAGCGTCAAAAGACTCTTAGTTTGACATACCAACCATTAAAAGCAGTATTTATTGATTAAGGTTGTTAGCAAACAATTGGTTTTATCTATTTCTGAAAATGACAAAAATTCATTAGGTTGGTGAGCTTGATCAATCGAGCCTGGTCCAAGCACCAGAGTTTGGCATCCTAGCTGCTGGATAAAAGGGGCTTCTGTTGCGTAATTTACTGCGCAGCATTTATGGCCTGATATTTCTTCGGCAAAAGAGGTAAATTCACAAGGTTGCTCTTGGGCAAAACTAGGTGAACTAGGGTGTAACTCATCAAAGCTGATCCTGTTTGGATATTTTTCCGCTAATGGCGCCAATGCTTCACCTAGTAACGCAATTAATTCTGCATCAGTCATTCCTGGCAGTGAGCGCATATCAAGGTCTAGTTCACAGTGGCCACATATACGGTTGGCATTATCCCCGCCTTTAATCGCGCCTAAATTTAATGTTGGTGAAGTTACGTCAAAAGATTGATTACAATAATTTATCGCCATCTTTTCTTTTAAACTCAGTAATTCACCAATTACTTGGTACATAATCTCTATTGCATTAACCCCTAAGCTAGGTTTACTTGAGTGTCCCGATTGACCTTGAACGGTTATGCGGTGAGACATATGCCCTTTGTGCATGATCACTGGCACTAAACTTGTTGGCTCACCAATAATCGCCACATCGGGTTTAATGTCTTGGGTTTGAGCAAAAAAGCGCGCACCTGCCATAGTTGTTTCTTCATCTGCGGTAGCTAAAATATAAAGCGGTTTAGCTAATTTCTTTGCGTTGAGGCTCTTACAGGCTTCTAGAATAAAAGCGAAAAAGCCTTTCATATCACAAGTCCCCAAGCCATAAAATTTGTCGTCTTTACTCGTAACGGTTAATGGATCAGATAACCAACGATTTTCATCAAAGGGTACCGTATCGCTATGGCCGGCTAGTAATAAACCACCTTCACCTGAGCCTAATTTAGCAAGCAAATTAAATTTATTTTCTGTACCAGGTACCGGATGAATAGAAATGCTAAAGCCTAATTGTTCAAACCAAGTCGCCAATAAATGGATAATATCCTGATTACCTTGATCCCAACTTTTTTGCATAGAACTAATAGAGGGACTAGCTATAAGCTGTTTTAGTGATTCAGTGAAACCAGGTAGGTTTGTCATATATCATCTCAGTAATTAGGTAAATATCTGTGGGTAGTTATGCAAAATCATTGCATAACTGCCCAGTAGCTGTTAAATTCTCGATTATAGTGTAGTTAACCTCATTTGATCTGGCTATGAAATTTATCTTCTAAGCTAAATCATCCGTTAATAACGCAAGAATTATCAACAATACAAACACAGAGTTTTAAGGGTTTAGAAGTTTTATGAAAGTCGCAGTTATTGGAGCAAGTGGTTACGTTGGTGCTGAATTGATTGGTTTATTGTCTGCCCATGATCAAATATCACTCGAACATTTAGTGGTGTCTGAAAATAGCAGTTCAGCCAATATGACCTTCTCACAATTACATCCACGTTATCTCGGTATCTGTGATTTACCGCTAGACTGTTTTTCAGCTGCTTGGTTTGATGAACATGCCCAATCTTTAGACGCCGTGTTTTTTGCGACACCTCATGAATTTAGCGCACAGTGGGCACAAGCTTTTGTTGATGCTAAGGTTAAAGTCTTTGATTTATCCGGTGGATTTCGTTTAAAAAACAGTGCTGACTATCCAACGTATTATGGCTTTGAACATAAAAATTTAGCGGCGCTTGAACAAGCAAAATATGGCCTAGCTGAATGGGAGCAAAAGCATATTGCTACCACTGACTTAGTTGCTGTGCCTGGCTGTTACCCAACCGCCAGTTTATTATCATTAAAACCCATCACCAGTAATAACTACCATGTTGAAAATTCTTTGATCGTAGTAAACGGAATTAGCGGTGTTAGTGGTGCTGGCAGAAAAGCGTCGTTAGCAACTAGCTTTTATGAAGTCAGCTTAACTCCATACAATATTTTACAGCATCGTCATCAACCTGAAATTAGCCAAGAAGCTGGCGCTCAAGTTATTTTTAATCCCCACCTTGCTCCTTATAAAAGAGGGTTAATGGCGACGGTCACTTTACAAATCAAAGCAGGTATTACTGTTGAACAAATTAATACTGCCTTTGTTAATGCTTACCAACAACAACCTTTGGTACGTTTAACGGGGGCTTGGCCAAAAATTGATAATGTTGCCAATACCCCTTTTGCTGATGTTCATTGGCAGGTGGATGAGGAAAAGCAAGTGGTTGTCATCAGTTGTGCTATTGATAACCTCTTAAAAGGCGCGGCATCACAAGCGGTGCAATGTGCAAACATCGCCATGAATTTACCCAGTGAATATAGCTTAATCACAAGTACTAAAGGAACTCACCAATGAAAAAACCTTTAGTAATTAAAATAGGCGGGACCATTTTAGAAACCGACGGTGCATTACTGGCATTACTTACCGTCATCTCGCAATTAAAAGATCAAGCGGTGGTATTAGTGCATGGAGGAGGCTGTATTGTTGACGATATGCTCAGCCAAGCCGGTTTTACTACCGAGAAAAAACAAGGACTGCGTATTAGCCCCAAAGCGCAAATGCCGATAATTGCTGGTGCATTATCCGGTAGTGTTAATAAAGCGATTGTTGCCAAGGCTACCAGCATCAATATGCCCGCAGTGGGGTTGTCATTAGCTGATGGCGATATGGTGACCTGTACGTTAAGCGAAAAAGATTTAGGTATGGTTGGCGAGCCTTTGGCTAATAACAGCAAATTACTTGATAGCTTATTAAACGTTAAGTTTATGCCAATAATCTCTTCTATTGGCGCATTAAAAAATGGTGAGTTAGTCAATGTCAATGCCGATGATGCCGCCGTTGCTATTTGCCAATTACTCAATGCAGAGTTGCTATTACTAACTGATGTCAACGGTGTTAAAGATGGCAATGGCGACTATATTTCACTATTAAATAATCAACAAGCAGAGGCCTTAATTACACAGGGTATTATTGCTGGCGGTATGACCGCTAAAGTTAATGCTGCCTTACATGCAGCGAATCAATTACGACGAAGTATCGCGGTGGCCAGTTGGCAAGCACCCGAACAGATCATCAATCTGATAAACGGTGAACATATTGGCACCCGCATTCAGCCACAAGGCTAAATTGAAAAGTTTTATTTTATCGATACAGAATTCGTCAGGGAACACACATGAAACACGCATTATCAACATTAGAACATTTTTTAGCAGATGATCAGCTCACTAAAGCGCAAACTCAGGCATTAATTGCCCTCGCCATTGAAATTAAAAATAATCCACGGGATTATCAACAGACATTAGCGGGTAAGTCCGTTGCGATGCTTTTTGAGAAACCGTCCTTAAGAACTCATGTAAGTTTTGATATTGGTATTGCCAAATTAGGCGGACACGTGCTTTATTTAGGTCAGCAAAATGGCAAATTAGGGGAACGTGAAAGGGTCAGTGATTATGCCAAAAATCTTTCTTGTTATGCCGATGCCATTGTTGCGCGTGTTTTTGAAAACAGTGCCATTGAAGGTCTGGCAAAACATGCCAGTGTGCCGGTAGTAAACGCACTATGTGATTTATATCATCCCTGCCAAGCGTTGGCTGATTTTGTTACCTTGCAAGAAAAATTTGCCGATTTAAGTCAGGTAAAATTAGCTTATATTGGTGACGGAAATAACGTTTCTAATTCATTGATGCTGATGGCAGCAACACTAGGGGTCGATTTTACTATTGTATGCCCTCAAGGGTACGGTCCATCGCAAGCAATGTTGGATAAAGCTCAAGCCTTGGCACAAGACAGTGGCGCACAGTTTACCTTTACCTCGGATATTAATTCACTTGGTAGTCAAGATGCCATCTATACTGATACTTGGGTTTCTATGGGAAATGAAGATGCCAGTAAAAAGGCGGCGCTTTTAGAAGTATTTGCCCCATATCAAGTGAACCATGACTTAATGGAAAAAGCAGGTGCAAGCATTGTCATGCATTGCCAACCCGCGCATTTGGAAGAAGAAATAACTACGGCATTATTTGATGATGAAAGTGTCTCTGTGGTTTTTCAAGAAGCAGAAAACAGAATGTGGGCACAATGCGCTGTGCTGGTATCACTATTAACAAATTTGTCAGGTTAAAACCTGACCTACAAACAAATAACCCATTGTAGATTAGAATTTATTCTAACAATTTTTTCAGCTTAAACCTGATCTACAAATTAAACAAATTAAAGAATTGATAGGAAAAGAACATGGCTTTAGCAGCAAAAAAGAACATCAAAAAAGTAGTCTTAGCGTATTCCGGTGGTCTAGACACCTCAGCAATCATTCCATGGTTAAAAGAAAACTATGACAACTGTGAAGTTATTGCCTTTTGTGCCGATGTTGGTCAAGGTGAAGAAGAACTTGAAGGTATCAAAGAAAAGGCCATCGCTTCTGGTGCGTCAGAATGTTACGTCGCTGACTTAAAAGAAGAGTATGTTAAAGAGTATATCTACCCGATTTTAAAAACCGGTGCGGTTTACGAAGGCCAATATTTATTAGGCACGTCAATGGCACGTCCTATTATTGCCAAAGCACATATTGAAGTCGCCCTTAAAGTAGGTGCGGATGCGGTATGTCATGGTTGTACTGGTAAAGGTAATGACCAAGTGCGTTTTGAAGCTTGTTTTGCTGCCTTAGCGCCAGAGTTAACGGTAATTGCGCCGTGGCGTGAATGGGACATGGTTTCTCGCGAAGACTTACTTGATTATTTAGCCGAACGTGACATTCCATGTTCCGCCTCATTAACTAAAATATACAGCCGTGATGCTAACGCATGGCACATTTCTCATGAAGGTGGCGAATTGGAAGACCCTTGGTGTGAGCCATCAAAAGAAGTATGGACAATGACGGTTGACCCAATGGACGCACCTGATGAAGCAGAGCGTGTTCAATTAAGCTTTAAAAATGGTGAATTAGTTACTGTTGACGGTAAAGACTTCTCTGAAAAAGGTGCAGGGGCTTATGAAGCCTTAATGTATTTAAACGCTAAAGGTGCTGCTCATGGTGTTGGCAGAATCGACATTGTCGAAAACCGGTTAGTCGGCATGAAATCTCGTGGTTGTTATGAAACTCCAGGTGGCACTATTTTAATGGCCGCATACAAAGGTTTAGAAAGTTTAATTCTAGATAAAGAATCACTTAAATACCGTGAGTCAGTAGCCCTTGAATTTTCACACGTCATTTATGATGGTCGTTGGTTTACTCCTCTTGCCAAAGCACAACTTGCCTCTGCCGCTTCTTTTGCTGAAAAGCTTACCGGTGATGTCGTTGTTAAGTTATATAAAGGAGTTGCATCTGTTACCCAACGTCGTTCACCTAACTCATTATATTCAGAAGCGTTTGCTACTTTTGGCGCTGATGATGTTTACGACCAAAAACATGCTGAAGGATTTATTCGTTTATTTAGCTTATCTAGCCGTATTACTGCACTTAGTCAAAAAGATCAGGAGCAATAATCATGGCGTTATGGGGTGGACGTTTTAAAGAAAAAGCGAGTTTGCAGTTTAAAAAATTCAATGACTCGCTGCCGGTGGATTATCGCATGGCAGTGCAAGACATTGTTGGTTCAATTGCATGGGCGGAGGCTATTCATAGCGTTGGTATTTTAACCGATGATGAATTAACGCGTTTGCAAGCCGCACTGGTTGAATTAAAAGAAAGCGTTGAAGAGAATCCAAAACAGATTTTAATGTCAGATGCGGAAGACATTCATAGCTGGGTTGAAATAGCCCTGATTGAAAAAACCGGTGATTTAGGTAAAAAATTGCATACCGGTCGTAGCCGTAATGACCAAGTCGCTACGGACTTAAAGTTATGGTGTAAAGAAACCGGGGACGACTTATTGTTTGCCTTAGTACAGTTGCAACAGGCCATGATGAATTTGGCTGAACGCGAAAAAGATACCGTGCTACCAGGATATACCCATTTACAACGCGCTCAACCGGTAACCTTTGGTCATTGGTGTTTAGCGTATGTCGAAATGTTTAACCGCGATATTGGCCGTTTAAAAGACGCACTTTACCGTTTAGATGTTTCGCCGTTAGGCTCAGGTGCATTAGCGGGTACAGCTTACCCAATTGACAGAAATCTGTTGGCGCATAATTTAGGTTTCAGAACCGCGACGATGAATAGCTTAGATGCGGTTTCTGATCGTGATCACGTCATTGAACTATTGGCCAGTGCGAGTATTTCAATGATGCACTTATCACGTTTTGCCGAAGATCTTATTTTCTACAATTCAGGTGAAGCTGGATTTGTTGAAATGAGTGATTTAGTCAGCTCAGGCTCATCACTGATGCCACAAAAGAAAAACCCTGATGCTTGTGAGTTAATTCGTGGTAAAGCGGGGCGTGTTTTTGGTTCATTAACCGGTATGTTAACCACCATGAAAGCCTTAGCTTTAGCGTATAACAAAGACATGCAAGAAGACAAAGAAGGTCTTTTTGATGCCCTTGATACGTGGCAAGAATGCATGGAAATGGCGGTATTAGTCGCGGATGGTTTAAAAGTTAATCGTTCACGGACTCTGGCTGCCGCGCAACAAGGTTATGCTAATTCTACCGAACTGGCCGATTATTTAGTGGGTAAAGATATTCCTTTTCGTGAAGCGCATCACATTGTTGGTGAAGTAGTTTTAGCAGCGATAGATAAAGGGCTGCCATTAGAAGACTTAACCATTAAGCAGTTGCAAGTATTCAGCGATAAAATTGAGCAAGATGTTTATCAGCATTTATCCATTGAATCAACGCTAGATAAACGTGAAGCACTTGGCGGTACATCGCGTACACAAGTGGAAAAAGCGATGGCCACTATCCAGTCTGGCAATGAAGATATTTTAAATGAGCAAGTTGTCGGCGCACCGGGGAAACAGCAAATTAATGTTGCCCTTAAACAAGTCAAACAACGCTTAAATGCCCAACGTGCCGCAGCAATGTCGGTACGTCGCGCTCGAATGTCAGATGTTGACAAGATTTATCAACAAGTGAGCTTTTGGGCGGATAAAGGTGAAATTTTACCTCGTACTCGCGACAATATAATTTATGATATTCAAAACTTTGTTGTTGCCGAGATTGATGGCAACGTGGTGGCTTGTGCTTCACTTTATATCTATCAAACCGCTTTAGCGGAAATACGTTCTGTGGTGGTTGATGAAGAGATGCACAAACAAGGTCAAGGTGAAGCTTTAGTACAGTATTTACTAGACTTTGCTCAGCAAATGGAACTGCAACAAATTATTGTCTTAACTTATATTCCTCAGTACTTCAGTAGATTAGGCTTTACTTTAATTGATAAAAGCTCACTCGCTGACAATATTATAGAAGACAGTGAACCAAGCCCCCACAAAGATCCTGCTGATGAAGTTGCGATGGAATACATTCTTGGACAAGCAAAATAGTTAATAGAAATGATTGATAATAACGACAAAAATAATGTTAAATGGTTTCGAAATGCGGCACCTTATATTAATGCGCATCGAGGAAAAACCGTAGTCTTAATGTTTGGCGGTGAAGCGGTAACACATCCTAATTTTGCCAATATTATTCATGATATTTCTTTATTACGTAGTTTGGGTGTCAAGCTTGTGGTTGTGCATGGTGCGCGACCACAAATTGAAGAGCGCATGGCGCAGCGCAATATCGAGCGAAATCTTGAAAAAAGTATTCGCATCACGGACGCAGAAACGTTGGTAGCGGTTAAAGATGCAACTGGCTCTTTGCGTTTACACATTGAAGCACTGCTTTCTACTGGCTTAGTCAATTCCCCAATGCATGGCTCTCAAATTAGAGTCAGCACTGGAAATTTTGTCATTGCTAAGCCGATAGGTATTCGTGATGGTGTTGATTATAAATATACCGGTAATGTCAGAAGAATAGATTCTTCCGGTATAAATATGCAGCTAGATTACGGCTCAATAGTACTGCTTTCGCCGATTGGTTATTCACCCACAGGAGAAGTTTTTAATTTAGCGTTAGAAGATGTCGCTGCGCAAACCGCTATCGCATTAAATGCCGATAAATTAATTACCCTAACGGAAGATGAAGGGCTGATTGATGAATCGGGCAAGTTGATCCGCAGTTGTAGTGTTCGCCGAGTGAAAACCCTGCTTGATGATAAAGATTGCCATGTCCGTCAATTATTATTACGAGCGATTATCAATAGTGGTGAGAATGGGGTTGAACGTTGTCATTGTGTCAGTTATCAAAGTGATACCGCTTTATTACAAGAGCTGTTTACCCGAGATGGCGCTGGTACTTTAATTGCCAAAGATCATAAAGAAGCAATATCTACTGCGACTATAGATGATGTCTGCGGCATTTTGGAACTTATCCAACCACTAGAAGCTGAAGGGATTTTGGTTAAACGCTCTCGTGAATTACTGGAAGTAGAAATTGATCGCTTCACTATCTTGAAAAAAGAAGAGGTCATCATTGCTTGTGCAGCTTTATACCCTTATCCCGAAAGCAATACCGGAGAACTAGCCTGTGTGGTTATTCATCCTGATTATCGCAACGGCAATCGTGGTGAAAGATTAATGAGGGAAATTGAAGAAAATGCCATCGGCTTGGGGTTGGACTCTCTCTTTGTTTTAACTACCGTTAGCGGCCATTGGTTTCGAGAACAAGGCTTTGTTGAGCAAACACTAGAAAAACTTCCTGAAGGGAAAAAGCAAATGTATAACTTTCAGCGCAAGTCGAAAGTATTGATGAAAACCATCTAAATGTTGTTTTATTGCTAGTGAAAATCCGTATTTTGCCGGGTAACGGGTATACCTATGTGAATTGTTTTCAATTACAATGAGCAAAATTCTTCGATAAGCCAACGATGAACGCTCAACATCAATACTCATTAGCTCAGCATAATACTTTTGCTTTACCCGCGATTAGTCCTGCTTTTTATGCACCCAATTCAATTGCTGAACTGGATGAACTCACCGCCGAGCTTAAAAAACCTTTCTATATATTAGGAGAGGGCAGTAATACACTTTTTGTTGAACCTCTTGCCCCTATTATTATTAAGCCAAATTTTACCGGCATCACGGTAGAAGATCATGAAGATGAGGTGTTGCTCACTGTACAGAGCGGTGAAAATTGGCATCAACTGGTGATGTTTTGCCTGGAAAATGGCTATCATGGTTTGGAAAACTTAGCCCTTATTCCCGGTAGTGTTGGCGCAGCACCCGTGCAAAACATCGGTGCCTATGGTGTAGAACTTGCTGACGTTGTAGAACAAGTGAGGTGGTATGACTTTGCTACCAGACAAGTAAAGCTGTTAACAAATCAGCAATGTCAATTTTCTTACCGCAACAGTATCTTTAAGCAAACTTTGTCAGGTAAAGGCCTGATCATTGCGGTTACTTTGCGTTTAACTAAACAATGGCAGCCTGTGCTCACTTATCGTGGCTTAGATAAATTACCAAAAGATGTCAGTGCTAAAGAGGTTTTTCAGCAAGTTATTGCCATACGCCAAGCAAAGTTACCCGATCCAAATAAAATCCCAAACGCAGGTAGTTTTTTTAAAAACCCTATCGTTAGTGCAGATCAGTTCAGCAAATTAAAAAGTGTCTATATCGACATACCAGCCTATGCACAAAGCGATGGCAGAATTAAATTAGCCGCCGGCTGGCTTATCGAGCAAGCGGGTTTAAAAGGATTTCGAGTAGGCGATGTTGGTGTGCATGAACACCAAGCCTTGGTCATAGTGAATTACGGCAGTGAACGTGGTAGAGATCTAGTTGAACTTGCGCAATTAATACAAACCAAGGTACATGAGAAGTTTAAGGTAAGATTACAACCTGAAGTGAGGTTGTTGACTCAATTAGGTTTAACCACATTAAATGAGTGTAAGTAAAGCATGGCAAAATCAGTAAAAGAACAGCTTATTAAACAACTGGCGAGCGGGAAATTTGTTTCTGGTCAAGCGATAGGTGAAGAGCTGGGTATCAGTCGTGCGGCAATATCAAAACATATTCGTGGTTTAACGGAAATGGGCATTGATGTTTTCAGTGTCACGGGTAAAGGTTATCGTTTAGCTCAGCCACTCACTTTACTTGATAAAACAACAATAATTGACCAGCTTACCGGACAAGAGTTAACACCTATTCTTGAGGTTCATTCATTAATTGACTCTACTAATAGCTACTTAATGCGACGCATTCCTCACCAAGTGAAACAAGGTCAAGTGGTTATTAGTGAGCATCAAAGCGCAGGTCGAGGGCGGCGCGGTCGACAATGGGTTTCTCCTTTTGGCTCACATATCTATATGTCAATGTATTGGTACTTAGAACAAGGTATGTCTGCAGCTATGGGTTTAAGTGTCGTAGCCGCGCTAGCGGTAAGCGATGCGATAAAAAACCTTTATCAACTTGATGTTCAGTTGAAATGGCCAAACGATATCTATCTAAATAAAGTTAAACTCGCAGGCATATTAATTGATCTAGAAGGTCAAGCTTTAGAGGATTGCCACAGCGTGATAGGTATAGGTTTGAATATACACATGCCCACTTGTGCCGCATCGAATATTGATCAGCCATGGACAGACTTGCAGCAACATACAACAACACCTATCAACCGCAATAACCTCACCGCCGAGTTAATAAAATGTCTAATAAAGCGTTTAAATCAGCATAAAAAATATGGCATAGCTACCATGCTAGATGATTGGCATAAACAAGATGTGTATTTGAATAAAGCGGTGAAACTTATCACCGGCGAAAAAGAAACTTCTGGAGTTTGTCGTGGCATTAATAATCAAGGTGCTTTGCTTTTAGAAGTAGACCAGCAGCTTAAGCCGATTTATGGTGGCGAAGTGAGTTTAAGGGAAGGCTAATGAAATTATTGATTGATATTGGAAATACTCGTAATAAATACGCTATCTATGGAAATGAAGCTCTATCTGCAGTGCAATTTATTGATGAAGCGGATTTTGATGAGCAATGGTTTGTCAAAAACTTTTCTAATATTCATCAATGTATTGTGGCTAATGTTAATCGTGCACAAATTAGTGACTCCATCATGCAATGGTGTCGAAATTCAAATATAGAGTGTTTGTTATTAGAAAGCGAAGACGAGAAATTTGGTGTTAGATGTGCTTATGAACAGCCAGAAACTTTTGGTATTGACCGCTGGTTAACTTTAATTGGCGCAGAGAAACTATTTCCACAGCAAAGTTGTTTAATTGTTGATGCCGGCACGGCGACAACAATTGACTTGTTATCAGAGAAAGGTGTACATCAAGGAGGTTGGATTTTACCAGGCATAGATTTGCTGTTTACATGCCTAACCCATAATACCGCGAAAGTCTTTGCCAGCCCCAGTAACGTAAGTGCACTCAATTTTGCTAATAATACTTCTGATGCCGTTAACCAAGCGAGTTGGGCGGCTACTCTTGGGTTGATCAATAGTGCAATAGAAACGGTAGAACGTGACTTACAAAAAGAACGACAATCGGTAAACATAATATTTACCGGTGGCAACGCCGCACAGTTACAGCAACTTTTTGAAGGGCAATCTACTTTAATTGAAAATTTAATATTTGTTGGAATGCAGCGCTATTGCTGACGCTGTAGTGTCATTTTTAAACTTAGTTGCATAAAAAACCGACAAACAGGAAAAAACATTAAATTTTTTAGTTTTTTTTATTGCAAGGGGCAAAACATTACTCTAGAATTCGCACCACTTAATGTAGTGCCGACTTAGCTCAGTTGGTAGAGCAACTGACTTGTAATCAGTAGGTCGCCAGTTCGACTCCGGCAGTCGG
>MAAC01000832.1_pt1 | contig 12340 bp, 16 predicted proteins | sample 1115981 | NCBI WGS metagenome assembly MAAC01 (sample SAMN04961126, study PRJNA320927) | seawater metagenome | isolation source: sample BD02T64 sea water enriched with oil for 64 days | place: USA:Gulf of Mexico | collected 2013-07-27 | reverse complement strand
GCCGCCATGATCAGTCTGATGCGCGTCTCTTTATAGGGGATTGTATGAAGTCAGACATCCCTGTGACAAGCCGTATCATTACCGCGGATTCATTCCAGGTGGCTAATCGTTGTACTTTAACGCCATTTGGGTTCTATTCCAACCTCTTCCTTAGCTCTTGTGGGAGCAATACTGAAGAGACGAACAAACGACAGCCAGGGGTATACCCTGTCAACGTTCGCTGCACCGACTATTCTTGTTGTCGCTCAATAAGACCTTTATTCCAATCTCGGACACTCCTTCCATCCTCTCACTTGCTGGATGACCGTTGTATCTGTTGATTGGCAATAGCAACAGAACCAAGTGTGATGTTCCTTAGCGCCGTATTTTGCTTCCTGTTCTACCACCGGCCTACTGACCTCCTTACCCCCCGCATCCGAATTCAACGCCTCATTAATGTCCACTAACTTACTTCGCCGATAGCGATTGGATAAAAAACCACCGCAGCTCCTAACTCTCCCTCCAAATGGTTATGGCCAAATTGTTTTAACGTTTGCCAAACGTTGTGAAACAGACATCGATACAGCTCACGAGGATGCAATCGCACCCAGCCATTGAGCGCGTGAGGTAAGGTAAACACCAGATGAAATTAGGATACTGGCAATAGTTCCTACTGTCTTTTATCTCGCCATGTTTAGGCTACCCATGACTACCTCCCAACAAATCAATGAGACGACTCTGTCCGCCTAGATAACTCGGCACCCAATGGATATATCGCATGGTCGTGCGGATATCGGCATGTCCTAACCAGCGCCGCAACAAGTGTAACGGTAACCCTGCTTCTAGCTGGTGGGTTGCATAAGCATGTCGTAACGAGTGACAACCTCCATGTTTAGTAATCTCTAAACTCCGTTTTGTCTTTTTGAGCACTTTGGTAACCGAAGAGGGATGCACCTGGCGCTCTATATGCGGCGAGGAATAAAAGAAAATATCCTCTGGATGATAAACACTCCAACAACACCGTAATTGGTGCAACATTGCTTCGGGCATTGGTACTAACCGATCTTTCTTACCTTTCCCTTGTTCGACTTTCAAAAGGCGATTCTCACCATCAATATTTTTAACTCGTAGTGCTAGTACTTCGCTTATGCGTAACCCACAGCTATAACACAGCTGTAATTGTGCTTTGTGCTTTATATTCTTTGGGAAATTTACAATATCCAACGCTTCACGGCGGGTTAATAATTCTGGTATTCGCCGCTCACGATTGGGAGCCAATACATGAATGTCGCACGGGGGCGCTTTAGAACATGCAAATACAAAAACCGAATACCTTGCAACTGCAAGCGACAAGTATTCGCTGCCAAGTTTTTCTCTGTTGCCAAATAAACAATATAACGCTGAAGATCATCCTGGGTCAGCTGATCCAGTGAAGTTTCATAATACTTGGAAAAACATTCAACACTGTATAAATAGCTTTTTGAGTCGCAGCGGACAACCGTTTTACCGTCATCAGCTCGATCATTTTTTCTCGTTGAGTTGACATAACTTATCTCCAAGAAAGTGCCGGAAGTGGCACCAGATAAGTTTGCTCCGTTAGGAAAGGGCCTTGCAATAGGCAGAGGATTACTCGGATGCGGCAGCTACCGCGCAGCGTTTGAGTTCAACGCTTCGCTGGGAGGCGCCGCTTTTTGTTTTTGGCGTCTTCCTCCAGCGACTTGTTGAGTGTCACCAAAGCTTCCACCATGGATTATTCGATACGTGTAACACCTCGGCCTTTTTAAGCAACTCTTCTTTAGTTACCCCAAAGGCCAATTCCAAAGTAGAAGTTAGTGTATCACCTTTCCTGATATACCAATATGCGTTACCTGAGGCGGAGAATACCTGAAACCCATCATCTATTTCATTTACCTCGAAGGGTAGATCCTCATCTTGAGCTTCAGCCAAGATCTCAATTTCTTCATTGGGATGTAGGATATATTCCTCGCATCGAGGTTCAAAGCAAATTGATACATCTCTATCTCCGCTATTGGAGATGACGGATACCTTGGATAGCTCATCAATTCTCATAAGTGACATTCAACGCTACGATAAGGGGAAATTTACGCTGGGGTGGCTTTGCGATATAAGCGCAGCGATCGCAAAGGCGCACCAGTGTAAATCCCCCCTCTTAATCAACTTGTTAAGTGCTTTTGGTACAGCTCTCTTGCGAGTGCCTCAATCTTCTCTATGTTTTCCACATTATTGGCTAGCACTTCGATCGACTCACTTCCATTCGACGCTCCCCAGATAGCTCCAGCCATTGCTGCAATGGTATCTGCATCACCTCCAAGCCTACATATTTCATTGAGCATCACGTTAAATTTCAAGCCTGTGTACTTTAAACCGAAATAGATAGCAGTAACACAAGAGTCCAAAGCCAGCATACCGTTACCCAAATGAAGCTTAATGTCCTTGACGCTTGGCGAATTCTTTTGTACTAAAAGTCTTTCACAGTTCTCCAACTTTGTCTTATAGGCTGGATTATCACAAACCTGAATCAGACTACTAATAATGTCTTTAGAGCATTGCCCGTATAATGACATAACCGTAGCGCTAGCAATTATTTGAGCTCCAGCAATTGCTAACGGATGAGCATGCGTTATTTCAGCACTCTTTCGAACGTTTTCTTCCAGATCTTGATCTATCTTTGGGTAACATAAGGCAACGAGTGGAGCCCTCATTCCTGCACCATTACCCATGGAGCCATCTTTAAATTTTCTGCGATTTAGTGACTGCCATTTCTCTCCTTTTCTTATGCCAACAAGCAACCTACCAGCACTCGGGCCATACCCTCTGGACCATCTGTAACTGTTGGAAAAGGTCTGTGCGAGATGATCTTGATCGATCGAGTTATTAGCCAAAAAAGATGTCGCAATATCTAATGACATCTGAGTATCATCGGTATATCTCTTTCGCCCATCCTTAGTCTTTCCCAGAAGTCGCCATAAGAGTCTTTCCGCAATACCGCCCTCATAGTGCGCGCCATAGGCATCGCCAATTGCTAATCCCTTAAAACAACCTACATATCTTGATTCTTCTATCATAATTCGATGTAGTATCCGTCGATTCATTTAACGCCTGGCTCAGCGGTGAGTTAAACTGGCGGTTAAATTACTCCGCAATTTAACCGCCAGTTTGACGAGTCCGTTGCATCCACTTGTTCAGTACCCTTAATTCTTAACCAGAGCATTGTTTGAATACTCGTTTAATTTCCGAGCAGCCTTATCATCCAAGTAGAACCAAATGGAAGCTTGTCCGTTATCTTTCGCGTAGAATGAATAGCCGTCGCTTGTTAAATCGGACATTATTGATGCGACAGTAATAGGATCTGCCCAGTCATTATCAAATTTTGCTTCATAACGTTTTTCGATTCCATCAATGGAATAACTAACCCATGCTTGCTCTTTCTCAAAGTCTACAGAATCTTTGATATTTTCAATTTTATCCAGTTTATTAGATAGCAATGCAAAATTTTTAACTATCTCAATGTACGATCCATTATCTTCAATACACTCTACATCAAAATCCCAAGCATTGTTTGAAAACCTCCTCCCCCAAGGCTCACTTTCGATCTCAACACCATATATAAATAGAATTAGGTCGAATGGTTTATCTTCGTATGCACCCCTGTCAAATGAGTTCAGAAAATCATCGATTGTTACATTCTCATTCAATGTGACTCCCAGATCTTTCAGAATTTCAATTTGATTCTCTAGAGTGTAACTTTCTTCTTTAGATGACTCTTTCTTGAAGAATGAAAAATAGATGCCACTCGCTATTACCAGCCCAATAATTAATAATTTTAGGAACAACATACGATCTCCTAACGTACTGAACGCTTACAGCAGGTTCGCGTATTTTGCGTCACATGCCTGTCATTGTTAGATTTTAATCCTCGATTCCGTATTTCTTCGCCCATTTTTTGGTCTTCCTATCTACAAGATATTGATATCCATACTTCCATGAAAATACGATCACTGTACATATAGCAAGTGCTACTAAATAGCCCAGCTCTAACCGGCTAGCTATATACCCGAAGGTCATTGGAACCAAAACACAGATCATAATTAGGCATAGGTAAAAACAATCGCCTCTTGGCTTTTTTCCAAATTCATATTGCTGAGTCCTCATTTTCTCCTGGTACTCGAAATCTTCAGACTCATAAATCGCATGCGTAACCTTTAATGGCCTCTTCCCTTCGTGCACAACGCAAATCGCATCCGGGTATCTATGTACAAATGAATCCGCATACTTTTTTGCACGCTCTAATTCCACGAACTTTTCATAGCAGTACGATTCAGGATCTCCCCCCAAGACCTGAAGGCCCTTGGGTCCAATCGGATGTCCATACCTGCCTCTTCTAAGTACGGTATACATTCATATTCCTGTAAATCTAACGTCTAGACCCACATGGCGATGGGTATTTTGCAGTGCTCTTTGTGCGGTCGCTTGTTATATTTTTGTATTAATATTGTCGATGATGAACTGACATATTCCATCAACGGAATATTCATATTCACCCGTATTTCCCTGAGAAAATGCTATCTCACTCCAATTGCTATCTTTTGGGTACTCTAGATCGCTAAACCCGATTGATTGAATACCTTTGCGCCTCTTAGTTATTTCCTCAAAGGTTTTTCTAGTTTGCTTTATATTTAGCAAGCGCTCGATTAGGTCTTTTACCGCTTCACTAGATCCAACTTCAGATTCACATAGCCTTGCCGTATGCCTCTTCCCAACCCCCAAGGTAATTCTTATAGATGAAACAAACCGATCTTCTTCATAACCATCAACAAACTTCTCTAAATGAGCATCTACCAATCCATGAATTCTTTCATGATGATCTGATCCAGTCTTTTCGTCTATCATATATGCACATTGAAACAATATATCCGAAATCAAGGAGTAATGCATATCAGGGTCAATACTGTGCGTTTCAAAGGAGCGCTTTATGGATACCCCAAGATCTACAAAATCATCAATTTCAACTTTCTTACTCAAAGTGATACCTCCCTCGCTAAATATAACGTCTAGCAGCAAATTACGCGTATTTTGCGGTATTTTTGACTGTGCTTGTTAGATGAGTGTGGTATTACTCCTGATAGCATATAGATACCCTGAATTGTTTGAAACCCAACTCCATTGCTTGACTAATTAATGCAATTTCTTGGCTGCTCCAAGCCGGTTCATAATGCTCCCCCTCCGGGGTAATTGCTGGCAAATTATTACCATAAAAGAGCTTATCATAGACCTTGTTTTCTAACGGTGTTTTTGACGAAAATGCCTTACCTAAAGATCTAAAAACATCATCGAACATATTCCAAGCGGCTAACGTTTGATCGCAATCAGGATCTACTCTATCTGGTTTCTTTAACCATTGAAGCACTTTATCAAGATCGTGAAGAATCACTTCCCCACTTACAACAGCCACCTTTCTTGCTACTGCATAATTGTCTAACTCTACCTCACTACGAAAAGCAGGCACCCTGCCGTGAGAATCTAAAAACACGCCATCTACGTCACCTGTAAACCAGATGAGGTATGAGTCTTTTTCGTCAAGTCGATACCAAAGTTTGTAGTACTCAATATCCATATTTTTCATCTAACGCTTTGATCTGCCGCCATAGGGCGGTAGCATCATCTTGTTAGATTTTGATGTGTACCTGCTAACTCTCAGCATCCCTTTCCCCATCACGAGGTAGTGCCCCAGAAAACTCGTGAAATATTTTTGTCGAAATTCCGGCATCCCATAGCTTTTTCACCACCTCAATTACGGCATCCCGAAATTGACCTTCCTCAACTACGATACCTTGTGGCCCAATATCCAATAGCGTTTCATATTCTTGAGCTTGATTTGAACAAACGTCAATATCAAGCAGTTCCGTTTCTATGGTACAGCCATTTACTCTGCCGCCGATGAGAACTTTCAATTCGTTCGCGAACGCGCCGCTATCGACTGCATCAACTTCAATTTGACATTCAATTTCTCTCACAACCCATCTCTCGAGAATCTAACATATTAGTGTTTAAACGCTGTGCGGAGCAAAGCGCAGCATGGCGTATAAACAACTGTTGAACTATGCCGCCATGACAAGCCTGATGCGCGTCTCTTTTATAGGGGATTGTATGAAGTCAGACATCCCTGTAATAAGCCGTATCATTACTGCGGATTCATTCCTGGTGGCTAATCATTGTACTTTACCGCCAATTTGATTCTATTCCAACCTCTTCCTTAGTCCTTATGGGAGTGAAAACGAAGTGACGAACAAACGACGGCCCAGGGATATACCCCGTCAACGTTATTGGTGAACGAACTGCTCCTGCTTTCAGTCAAGAAGACCTTTATTCTAATTTCGGGCGTTCCTTCCATCCTCTCACTTGCTGGATAATAGTCGTATCCGTTGACTGACAATGACAACAGAACCAAGGCTTATGTTCGCTTATCCCTGCTTTCGGCTCTTGTGCTGTCGACTGTCTGCCGCCTTGCTCACAACCTCCACCAGCATTCAACACCTCATTAATGTCCGCTAACTTACTTCGCCGATAGCGATTGGACAAAAAACCATAGTGGCGAATACGCATAAAACCTTTCGGTAAAACATGCTGTAAGAATCGGCGAAGGAATTTCTCCCCCGTAAGTCGCATGACTTTATGCTGTCCGTCACGATAGTCTTTCCATCGAAATCTAACACCATCCTCGTAAATATCAATCAGGCGCGATTCACTGATCGCAATGCGATAGGTATATCGAGATAGATAATCCAACACCCGCTCAGGCTTACCATGACAGGCTTTGGTATACACGACCCAGTTTGTCGCCATGACGTTATTCAGTAACGTCGTGACTTCATCTTTGCGCGTTACCCTCGCCATTTCACCTTTCTGATAAGCGCTTCGTAATGCACTCACCATTCGGCCTCGGAATCCTCTCGACAAGGCCTTTACCGGGAACAGATAGGTTGAGGTGGCCGCGTGCCATTCATGGTTTTCTTTGGACCAAGCGCCCGCTGGAACCAATACATGCAAGTGAACATGTTGATCCAGCTTCTGTCCCCAGCTATGCAGAACCGCCGTTGCTCCTAACTCTCCCTCTAAATGATTGTGGCCAAATTGTTTTAATGTTTGCCAAACACTGTGAAACAGACATCGATACAGCACACGTGGGTGCAATCTCACCCAGCCATTGAGCGCGTAAAGTAACGTAAACACCAAATGAAAATAGGATACTGGCAACAGATCCTGCTGTCGTTTATCTCGCCAATCTTGAGATACTTGACGCTGGCATTGAGGGCAATGACGATTACGACACGAATGATACTGAAATGATTCTTTTGCACATTCGTTGCAATGTAGTTGGGTAAAACCCAAAGCGGGTGTCCGACATTGACGAATACAGGTAACCACTTGCTGCTGCTCTTGCCGATAAGGATAATTCTTCGAGTAGACGTCACCAAACTCATCCAAGACAGCGGCCATGCTAAGGCTACCCATGACTACCTCCCAACAAGTCAATGAGACGACTCTGTCCGTTTTGATAACTCGGCACCCAATGGATATATCGCATGGTCGTGCGGATATCGGTATGTCCTAACCAGCGCTGCAACAAGTGTAACGGTAGCCCTGCTTCTAGCTGGTGAGTTGCATAAGCATGCCGTAACGAGTGACAACCTCCATGTTTAGTAATGCCTAAACTCTGCTTTGTTTTTTTGAGCACTTTGGTAACCGAAGATGGATGCACCTGGCGGTCTAAATGCGGCGAGGAATAAAAGAAAATATCCTCTGGATGATAAACACTCCAACAACACCGTAATTGGTGCAACATTGCTTCGGGCATCGGTACTAACCGATCTTTCTTACCTTTCCCTTGTTCAACTTTCAAAAGGCGATTCTCACCATCAATATTTTTAACTCGCAGCGCTAGTACCTCGCTGTTAGCATCACTCTTAGTACGCCGACTTGTAAGACATAAGCTCATAACTCTGAGTATCCTGAACGTACACCGCCATTTTGTCTTTCATTATTTCGTAAATAGCCTGTGATGCTTCTACTTCTGATAAACCATTTTGGTATTTAATTATATACTCACCAATGATTTGCTCTTTTGTAAGGCTTCGCTTGCCAGATAAGATTGTAATTATGTTCAGCTTTATCTCTGATCGCGCCTGCTCTTCAGCTTTATACGAGTAGCTCCTTACTTCATTAGCACAAGCAGTAGCTACGGCTAGTATAAGTGCCAGAATCGCTATTTTCGTTTCGTTTTGAAAGTTGTTCCAATTTCTCACATTGTTTCCTTTTTAAAATATTGCTAACGCTTTGCGCATTCGCAAAATTGCGTAGCGCTGTTTTTTGACGAATGCCGCACCTTGTTAGCTGGATGGACATATAAAAGTACTCACATACCAAGGTGTATTTTGCGTAGTTGTTCTATATGTAAACTTTACTCTGCTATTTTCCAAAATATCTTCACTTAGCTGACCCAAGGCATCTGCCACTTCATACTCATTTGAATTTCTTCTGATTTCATAACCAAACGCTCTATACCCTTTTTGTGCATTCTTCGATTCCGGAAGTTTTCTAACACGTATTCTCCCTTTGGCCTTTTCCGCCACAAGGCGCTCAGCAATTAAAGTAGCTTGACTCTTCGCTACTGCACCAGAAGATGCACACCAGAATATATCAAAATCCCATTCTGCCCATGAGTATGAGGGCTGAATATCATCTTTTTTGTCTGGAGTTACAGAAACCCCCTCTTTAAAGCGCGTTTCTTCAGATAATATTCTAGACACCTCTTTCTTTACCTCTGATTCTGCGCCTTGTTCCAAAACACTTAAAAGAGATGTTCGAAGAGGTTCCTCGACCATAACAACAACAAATGCTTTTGCAGCAGCCTGTTTTTTTTCGTCTTTCTTTTCTAAAGACTCAGTAACAATATCGTATATTTTAAGATTAAACTTTTGATTGCTTTCTCTTTCTTCCCGTTGTTCTTTGGACTCTCGCATTACTTGGTCAAGGTCAGCCAATTGTTGTTTAATCGCTAGATCTCTTTCCTTCGCCTTGGCTTCTATCTGTGCAACCTGTTCCTTTAGCGAAATCTCCATACTACCAATTTCTTGATTGTTCTTACCAACTTCATGATCAACAAATACAACTAAAGCACCCGTAACAACGGTTACTATTGGAACAAGTATATAAGTTACAAAGTTCTTAATTTTTTCCAAAATCATCTCCTTTCTGGAACTCGCTTAATACAGCTAACGCTTACAGCTGCGGAAAATGGTGTGACAGCAGTTTTGCTGACTATTGCAAAACGGATGACGCACCAATTTTTCCGACAGATTGTGATTATTATGTTTTTATACGCCATTTAGTTGGCCCCACAGCCTTCCCCAACGATCTATTTTTTCGTCAGCACTTAATAGCCGTGGCTGAATTTCAATTGTTTTGCCAAGTTGATTGGCATCACGAAGTAAATTGGCATTAACAGCGCCGCGTAATTGACTATTTAAATCACACCCCACTGCTAATAAGTCGTTGCAGGAATCACAATAATAAAAATTTGCTAATTGATCGCCATTTCTATTAATCGTAATTTCACCTCCAGCTAAATCAATCCTCATATTAGGTTCGCTGATAATCACTGAGGGAGAATTTTTACAATAGTCACAATCGCAAGATCGTGGATTAAAGTCGCCCAGTGGCTTTGTAACTTCAACCTCTACTTGCCATTGATTACAGTTACACGAACCTTTATAAATCATGATCATGGACGCTTATTGGTCATGGATAGTTCCGAAAGATAACGCCAAGCACAAAAAACTGTATGCCCTTTGTACAGTTCTTTTTGCTGCGACTTGTTATATTTTAATTTCTGAGACAAGAACGTCATTCTCCCTATAATTTGGTGGGACATCGTTGCCGCCCCAATCATGGCACTCTAACATCAATTCATTCTCCCCTAGAAACACTAAAAAACCTGACTGGATTTTGTTCCACTCCCCCATTACTTTGGGTTCATCACACACTATTCGCTGAATTGGTAAATCTTCATGTTTGAAGTAAAGAAAATATCCACAGCCAGAATACTCATAGTCGCTAGCCTCTCCTTGTAGAATTTCATCAAGTAATTCCGAAGAGACGTATCGATTACATAGTTTCCTAATTATTTCTTTTTCAAATTTTGTTGCGTAAGTCATTTTCAAATATAACGCCAACCGCAGAAGCCGAAGCCTCTTTTGCGAAGGTCTGTTTGTCGGTTCTGGTTACGCATTGAGGTTCTCCAACTCTTCCTTCGCATATCTAATACTTGATATGGCTGCCCCTCTGATTTCCGCACTAAGTTCCCTGTCTGGGCGATAGTAACTTTTAAGGAAATCCTTCCCACGGATTGGCATCCTGCCATAGTCCCACGCAGAGTCATCAGAAAATACGACACCATCAGTAATCTGAGCTAAGACTCCCGCCAAAATACCGTAGAATATATTTATCACACCAGGCTGACCAGCAGAGCGCCTGAGATTCCAATGAAAACCAACAGACAAGCACCGCTCCAATTGCCCTCTAATGTGAGAGCACCGTTCTAACGGTATTACGTCATCCTTCCAGTAGTCATAGTCATTCTTATCGTTTTCCCAGAAATATCCATCGGTGCCGCCGGCTATACCTTTGATTTGAGCCCACAAATAATGGTCATCACTCCACTTAAAGGAATCAGCGTGTGAGTATCCAATTTCTTTATCACCAGACTTAGTCAATATTCGAATTTCAATCTCTGGCTTATATTTTAATCCTACATCACTCAAGAATGTATGGTATTCAGAAGTCACTTCATGAAGAACATCTTTAAAAGACGGTATCTTTGAATCACTCGGATAGATGTCAAACGTTGTACTCATCGGCCACCTTCTGCGTAACTCCTAATTCAACCACGCGTCTTTTGCGTCGGCCTGCAATTTCTTGTTAGCTTCTTCCACCTCAAAGGTCGAATAAATGCTAAATTCAGTTTTACTTACTAGATCCCGAATGATACATCGAACTTTATACTGCCCTACAGGATCGGTCGCTTCAGCTACTAAACCAACCCTATCTACTGCTAAGCCCAATCGGCCTACAGGCACTGCTGGTTTATTTTTCCAAAGTTCAGTATTTTCATATTCGGCGTAAACAACACCATCCGGTTTAATTATTTGATAATCGACTTCTGTTACACAGTTACCCTGCTTGTTGGAAGCACAACCACTGAATAGAACTAATGCTTCAATTGGCTTACCTTTTAGTACTTTTTCTGTATCTAGAATGTGAACGCCAGGAGATGGAATGATCCAATCCTCAAGAACCTTCTGAGAGTCAGTTGTCATCAGTATCATGGCACCAAAATCACCTGATGATCCTTGAAAACTTCTTGATTCAGCGGGCTTGCCGTTTTCATACCACTTTTCAGCGAATGTTAATGGCGAAATGAAAACCAATATCGGAATCAAATACTTCATCGATGCTCCTTTGGAAGCTAACGCCAAGCTCAGAGGCGTTTTGTGGAGTGGTGCATTTGCGCTATAGTGAGCGGAGCGAGCGCGCAAATGAGCCACGGAGAAAAACGTCCTTTTGCAGCTTTTTGTTATGCGGCTATTCGTAATGCAATTTTGTAAGTTTAGGAAGCCTTTTTGAACACTCGCCGACATCATCAAAGTCCCAATCCTCACCCATATCCAATGGTTCAAACGTTATAGAACTATCTGGCATCTCGGAGCCAGCATTTTCTTCATGAATTTCGAAAGCAACATACCCAAATGACTCATTTCTGATTTCAATATCATCATCTAATTCAACTAAAGAATCAGGGTTTTCTACCGCTTTGTAATAAACATCTTTTCCGAGAGAGATTAGACCATACCTAAAATCTGTGAAGCCATCATCCGAACAACCCCCACCTATAATATATGCTGCACTCCACATTAACCATGTGTAGGCTTTATTAACAAAAACATCAAAATGTTCACTAAATGAAATAATTTCATCTAGTGATAGCAATCTCAATTCATTTTTTAACGCTTGATCTGGGTGAGCTATATCTTTAACTCTATCTATAATTTCCCAAAAATTATCGACGTTCATTAATTTTCCTACTCTCTAGACAGACGCATAACATATTAGTGTTTATACGCCGTGCGGAGCAAAGCGCAGCATGGCGTATAAACAACTGTTGAACTATGCCGCCATGATCAGTCTGATGCGCGTCTCTTTATAGGGGATTGTATGAAGTCAGACATCCCTGTGACAAGCCGTATCATTACCGCGGATTCATTCCAGGTGGCTAATCGTTGTA
>MAAC01000831.1_pt1 | contig 12340 bp, 12 predicted proteins | sample 1115981 | NCBI WGS metagenome assembly MAAC01 (sample SAMN04961126, study PRJNA320927) | seawater metagenome | isolation source: sample BD02T64 sea water enriched with oil for 64 days | place: USA:Gulf of Mexico | collected 2013-07-27 | reverse complement strand
CAGCAAGACGGTAAAGCTGTCAGTTTTTAATAAACAGCCTGTCAGCTTTTAATACATAGCAACTTTTAATGCCTAGTAACTAATACCTAGCAACATGGCTAACTTAAGTACTAATAAATGAAATAGGAGTCTCCCATGCCCGGCTTACTACCCGACACCGACCCCAATGGCCTACTGGAATACTCTGTAGTATTTACAGATCGCTCCCTGAACCACATGTCTCAAACCTTTCAGGGCGTGATGAACGATATTTCGGCTACCCTTAAACAAGTTTACAACGCGGAAGCTGTTGCCGTAGTTCCCGGTGGCGGCACTTACGGTATGGAAGCTGTAGCACGACAATTTGCCAACAACAAAAAGTGCCTAGTGATCCGCAATGGTTGGTTTAGCTACCGTTGGAGCCAAATTCTGGAAATAGGCAACATCGCCTCTGAAACTATCGTCATGAAAGCTCAACCAGTGGATACCGAAGCTCAAGCTGCACTGGCACCAGCACCTATTGATAAAGTAGTTGCACAGATCAAATCTGAAAAACCAGACATGGTATTTGCACCCCATGTAGAAACCGCCTCTGGCATGCTCTTACCCAATGATTACCTCAAACAAGTCGCGGATGCGATACATTCCGTTGGTGGGCTGTTTGTGCTGGACTGTATTGCCTCTGGCACCTTATGGGTGGATATGCAGACATGCGGTGTGGACATTCTGATCAGCGCCCCACAGAAAGGCTGGAGTGCATCACCTTGTAGTGCATTGGTCATGTTGGGCGATAAGGCCCGTGAACTGATCGATTCCACCACCAGCACCAGTTTTGCCTGTGACCTGAAGAAATGGCTACAAATCATGGAAGCCTATGAAAATGGTGGCCACGCCTATCACGCCACTATGCCTACCGATGCCCTGTTGAAGTTCAGGGATACCATGAAAGAAACCGAAGCCTATGGTTTTGAGAAAGTCAGAGAAGAGCAACTTGAGTTGGGCCGGCAAGTACGCGAGCTACTCACCAGCCAAGGTTTCAAAAGTGTTGCCGCCGAAGGCTTTCAAGCCCCTGGTGTCGTCGTCAGTTACACCGATGATATGGAAATTCACAACGGTAAAAAGTTTCTGGAAGAAGGACTACAGATTGCCGCTGGTGTTCCGTTGCAGTGTGATGAACCTGAAGGCTTCCGAACCTTTAGAGTTGGCTTATTTGGTTTGGACAAGCTGCATAATATTGACCGAACTGTTAGCCACCTTGAGAAAGCATTGAGTAAAGTTTCTCCTTAAAAAGTTGTTCTGGGCTCTTCCCTATGAGTCCCTAAGAGAACCGGATGTCCCACTCAAAGTAGAGCAAGCTAATTCCACTTGCTCTACTTTTTCTAAAAGAACCACCCTCTCCTCACACCCCTTACTTTGCATACCTCATAAACTACTTCTTGTCCCACCATGTCCTGTTGTTGATAATGGTGGGCTTACCAATTTCGTACAGGGCTGCAGTGAATGGCATCACTACAAGAACAACTTCTCAAAGCTGGTATCGTCGACAAGAAAAAAGCCAAGCAAGTGGAGCAAGAGAAGCGCAAACAGACAAAGCAGTCCCACAAGGGGCATACACAAGTCAATGAAGCCAAAGTATTGGCAAAGAAAGCATTGGCTGAAAAAACTGCTAGAGACCGCGAAATTAACCGTCAACGTGAAGCTAAGGCTGAACTCAAAGCTATTGCTGCCCAAATCAGACAACTGATTGAAGTCAATCGCATCGACCGTCAGGGTGGTGAATCCGCTTACCAATTTACCGATGGAACAAAAATCAAAAAAATCTATGTCTCCCCCCGCCTGCATAATCAACTAAGCAAAGGGTTAATAGCTGTTGTACGCCTTAACGACCAATACGAACTGGTTCCAGCCGTCATCGCCGACAAGATCAGCCAACGTGATGAGAGTATCGTGCTCGTTCAAAACCAAGCGAGTAAAGATGAAATAGATGAGGACGATTACTACGCCGATTACAAAATCCCTGATGACTTGATGTGGTAACGAAAGACAAAAGAAAAAGGCCGAGGCACCTAATGAAAATAACTCACCGTTACCCCCACCCTCTTTAACGCCCGTGACAACGCTCGTGACAACGCCAAAATCATTGCCAATTCTCGGCAAAATCTAACGATGATCTTCGTGGTAATAATTTCTGAAGTTACCCTGTATATACAAGGCGATGTAGCGTGAGAGCTTTGGCTAGGCTGGACACAACGCGATCGAAACACTGCACAAAAGCGCTTTAGCGCGTTGAGAGCCAGTTTCTCAACTAATGTTGCTTATAATCTGCGAAAACATAAAGACAAGACCGATAACACTGAAACCCACATGGAGGTTCAGCATCTGTTTTAGTTCTGTCTCATAATCATATTCTTCATTTCTATCGTACATACAAACACCCATTACGTTGCTGCACATTGCAAAGAAGAGAGTACTCGGCATGACCAGAGGATTGGTCTCACTATAATGACTATTCGCTATATTTCTCGCTGGCCACAGACAAGGCGAGCCAACCCCTTGCCTACAAATTATAATCATCAGACTGCGATCGCGCTTACTAATGGAACAGTCTATTTATGACTAGACGCTTAACGCTTTTATTACCTTTTCTAAAATAAGTGGTAAATTAGTGGGATCAGATGAGACTTTTCTTCGGTCTTCCCATCTTTGCTGGCCTCAACCTTCTCCCGCACAGCGCCTCCACTTGATCCTTGAAATACTCACTCCCCAAAGCAAGTCCTTTGTTCGCCGCATCACGTATCTCTGAACGTTTAGAACATAAGTTTATTTGTATAAATCACCCTGCTTTCAGGTTCACTTCTACAAGCCTTAGCCAATGCAAAAACTATCAACTGAACCCTACGACTTACATCTGGTCAAACGGTCATCCCTGATAAATTGACCGGATGACATGAAATCTCATGCTTAAATATATTTCTCTGATACTGATGACGCTGGCATTCACTGGAAATGCTCTTGCTGCTACAGAAAAAGCTATTTTTGGTGGTGGTTGTTTCTGGTGCATGGAACCGCCCTACGACAAACTTGAGGGGGTTATTAGCACCACTTCGGGTTATACCGGAGGCCATCTAGAGAACCCCAGCTATCAAGATGTGTCCAGCGGAAGATCTGGGCATGTAGAAGTGGTTGAAGTTAGCTATGATCCGAAGAAAGTAAGCTACCAACAATTATTAGAGGTCTTTTGGGTCAATATAGACCCACTGAACTCCAGAGGCCAATTTTGTGACAATGGCAGTCAGTATCTTAGTGCGATTTTTTATCTGAATGAAAATCAACGTAGGGCTGCTGAAAATAGCCTAAAAATGCTCATGGAAAGTAACGTTATAACGGGGAAGATAGCCACCACTATTCGCCCTGCCGAGAAATTTTATCCTGCTGAGGAATACCACCAGAATTATTATAAGAAAAACCCCGTCAGCTACCACTATTACCGTTATGGTTGTAGTCGTGATAAAAGGCTCGAGGAACTCTGGCAGGGGGTAGAACTCCCTTTTTAGCCACCTCTTTAAACTGTGTCCTAACCACTACTTCAACATTTTTAAGTACCAACTTTCATTTTCCCAACAAGATAACCATTCATAACACCGCGCTAAATTGACCCACATCATGTGCCAGTGGCATGGCAAGCGTTAGGGTTTATCGCTCAGAACTGGAATTACAAAGTAACCAAGGTGTTTATGCAAGTTGTTCGAAAACCTGACGAAACATTTCAGGTTTACTCAGGGATCGAATCCGAATTTTTGAGTCCACTGGTCCGTTGCAGCCCGGATACACTTTTTAAGTGCGAGCCGGAAGCTTCCCCTGTTGCCCTCAACCTTCACTTTCCAGGAGGGCTTAGCTCAGACTACCCTCACTTACTCGTCCAGGAACTCAGCCTCTACTCACAAAAATTTGGGCAACGTCGAGTAGCTAAAACCTGGTTACGAGGAACACCGCTCAACTGCCTGAACGCAGCTGAAATCACTGAGATCGCCTTTCTGTCTGCGAGTAACTTTGAAATGGACGAAGATATCTATAGTGAGTATGGGTTCGAATGCTCTGTTACTGATATCAATGAAAGCAACTTGGCGCTGATGAAGGGGTTACGCTTCACCACGTTATTACTAAATATTGACGCAACCCTTACACCCAAGACTCAACATATTTGGCCCCTTCTGGATTTGATCACGCAATATAAATTCCAAGAACTACAGCTTCGATTGGATGTCAGTAACTCAGACGCAGCCACGTTGTACCACTGGCTGGAGAGCCTTGTTGTTGGCCACCCACAGTTCATCGAGCTACATGGGCTGAATGACATGAACGAGCCTATTATGCTTGATCAACTTGCTACGTTGATGTCAGCACGGGGCTACACCCTAATCGGCGGTTGTTACTTTGTGAGTGAGCATCATCCACTGTTGCAGCTTAAACACTCGGGGAAGTTGCAATACACCCCGTGGGGACTCTCTCACCCCAAAATTAAGGACTGGATCGGGCTTGGTATCGGTGCTCTTGGTAAAATTGGCGGTGGTTATTACCAAAATACAGATAAGGAATCTGTATACCAATCATACCTTTCCCAGACCAAATTGCCCGTTCACTCTAGCGGTAAATACCCCAACGATAATACTGCCCAAGTGTCAGCACTGATAGAACAACTTATCTGTCTTCATCAAATTCCGAATCCAAAAAACCACCCTCTTATTGGAGAAAACCCAAGAATTTATCAGGTATTCCAGCAAGCCTGTCATAAAGGCTGGATGATTGAGGAAGGGGGAAACCTCAGTATTAGTAGCCAAGGACTAAACCATTTTCACGAAATCACCCAAAATCTGCTGTCTAGTTAGAGTGAAAATATCACTCCGTAAGATGACCTAGATCAAGATCGCCGATATAATGCCCACCTTGATCAAGGTGAGATATGTCATCAATGGATGCCAAGTGCCCCCACAATACCGAGGTAAATTGCGGCGATTGCCGTATGAATGCCCTCTGCCTTCCGCTGGCACTACAATCTAAGGAAGTAGCACAGCTGGATGAAATTGTTCAGCGTGGCCGACCACTCCAGAAAGACCGCCATATCTACAATGCTGGCGAAGAATTCAAATCAGTTTTTGCCGTCCGTAGCGGCTCAGTAAAAAGCTATACCGTAAGTAATGACGGTCAGGAACAGGTCACTGGATTCCACCTTCCTGGTGAAATATTCGGTATGGATGGCATTGCCCACAACCACTACACCAACTCAGCCCTGGCGATGGAAACTGCCGCCGTCTGCGAAATCCCCTTTTCCAGGCTACAGGAGCTGAGTATTGCTATACCCTCATTACAACGCCACTTCTTCCAGCTAATGAGCAAAGAAATCACCAATGATCAGCACCTGATCACTTTGCTCAGTAAAAATAGTGCTGAAGAACGTGTAGCAACCCTACTACTCAGTATTTCCAATCGAAATCTTCGACGCCAGCTCTCGGGTTCTCGTTTCCGTCTACCCATGTCCCGGGCAGATATTGGTAACTATCTCGGTCTGACAGTAGAAACCGTTAGCCGGGTGTTTGGCCGCTTTCAGAAACAGGATCTGCTCAGGGTGGATAAAAAAGAAATTGAAGTCCTGGATTTTGACAAGTTGCGCGCTTTAGCCAACTAAAGCCCTATCTTAAGAAACATAAAGTATTAAGAGACAAAAAAGCCGGGCAAATGCCCGGCTTTTTTATGTTCTGACATCAGAGTGGATGATATTAGAACTTATAACCAATACCTATCATATAAACCAAAGGATCAACATCCACGTCGGCTTCAACAACTGTGCCACCATCAAATTTGAATTTTGCATCCGTTTGAAGATCGATATACCAAACGGAAGCATTCAGCAACCAGTGATCATCAATCGCATAATCAAAGCCAATCTGTGCAGCCCAGCCCCAGGAGTCATCCAGCTCAAGATCACCACCGGTCACACCTAATGTCGTTTCCAGCTCGCTATCCACATCTTCACTAAAGAATTTGGTGTAATTCACCCCAACACCTGCATAGGGTTGAAACTTTGAAGCAGAATCCATTGGGAAATACTGGATAGTTACAGTCGGAGGTAATTGTTTTGCCGAGCCGGCATCAGGCTTCCCTAGGTCTAGAGCACTCAAATCAGCTTTGAGGTCATGCTCAAAGGGTGTCGCTGCCAATAAGCCCACACCAATATGGTTAGTCAGCATATAGGTGAAGGTTAACCCCAACTGGGTATCATTATCTACTTCAGCTTCCGTTCCCGCTAAAGACGCCCCGTCTAACTCTAGTGCATCACTGTCATCGTCAGGAGCAACTGTTGCCGCACCCGCACGAACAATAAAATCCCCGGCTTCATATGCAGTAACGCTAGCGGCGCCTAATAACAGGCTGCCTGCTAATACAGTGCTAATTGCCAGCGATAAAGCTTTCTTCTTTTCCATTTACCTTCTCCAAAAAGGTTAGTACCAAAATCCACGTGAATTAAACCAATAGTGGTACTTCGACAACTTGATCTGGATTAAGCAAATGGCGGTAAATTGATCATCGTCAATTATTCTACGGTGATGATCACCGGTTCAGATAAAACTGGGGAGTTATGAGGCACATGGAGGTGATTCCCCAACAGTAATTGAAGACGATGTTTTCCCGGTGCCAGGTCAAGTGTCACTTCAGTTTGGCCTCCACCAAAATGACGGTGATGCTCATCACTGGGGATTGGACTATTAAAATCAGGTAGCTCCTCAACATCAATTAACAGGTGGTGGTGGCCTGTTTTTTTACGTTCAACCCCTGCGGGGGCAACACCCATTCCGGATAAACCGAAACGTACTGTGACAGGACTACTACTAGTCGAACCATCCGTTGGTGAAATAATATAGGCTCTAGGACCCTCTTCAGTAGGGGGGCCACCAGCAAGCAGTGATGACGTGAAGGACACCGCCGCTACGGCCAAGAACGTTGTTATTATTTTCATGCGCTACCTCTATTTTATTAATGATTCTTTGAAAGACTTTAAGCACAGCTAACCACCAAGCTGTTTCGTCACTGCATTATAGGTGATAGTTCAACCAATCCAATATCTTCCAGTAAGAACGGGTCGTCAAAATGACGAGAACCTAAAAATGCGATGGCATGGGTACCTGCCACTCGCATCGCACCAGGGCTAGGCACGCCCATAGGCCAAAATAGCCAACGTTCAGCCCGCACAGAAGACAACACCAATCCAGACGGTGCAAAGAGATACGGCTTTAGCTCGGCGTAGGGCCGCAACCGGGCCTGAATACCCTTCACCTCTTCGGATCCCGCCACCTCTTCAGTTCTGTCCCTGACAGCCAGAATATGATGAGTTCCAGACTCTAAGTAGAGTATCTTATCTTGATAATCTGTCAGGGGTTCTGCCACATAGACGGGCTCTCGATAGAAAGCATCCTCCGCCTTAACGGAAAACCCTCTTGCTGGGTAAAGACGATACCAGCACCCACAATTATGCATGCTGTCCCAGGCCAGGACCTTACCGCTCAAGGTCAGGTGTACCCGCCAGGTCAAACCATCCAGTTGGCCTGAAAATAGATCGAAAGCCCCATCCTTTGGCCGCTCAGAAAACCAAATACTGTAATTGAGCCTTAGGCTGACCTCACCGTTGAACCAGCCGTAATCAATCCAGCTATAGAAATCAGGGTTATCCGAAGAAAAACCATTATTTAAGGGAGTTCCCAATCGATCAAAGTCATGATTTGAAAGAGTGGCAACCGTGGGTGCATAACGGGACAACAGGTCACTACGAAGTTGGCTATTGAGTAACGGAACACCCAGTGAGTTGACCGGCAAGGGAAATATAGGGGTGCCCAACCCAGAGGATTTGTTCAATGAATAAAACTGGTAGTCTCCTTCAGGTGGTGCATCCAATGGTGGCCACCCCTGTTGCTTAAGGTTCTTCTGATCTCTCAGTATGCCGAACCTGAACAGCACGGCAGTTAAAGGGTAAAGACCCACCACACGCTGCCAATATCGGTAACTATCCGGCACCGCTGCCTCGTTGATCAACCGGGACTTCAACAGGGTCTTCATGGCAAAATTGCTCACCAGCTGACCACCACAGGTTAACAGTGTTCTTTCAGACGGTACTGACACTGTATCTGGTAACCCGCGCGCCTCTTGCTGCAATGTGTCAACAGCCTGAACATTTAGCATGTTGAGCCATTCTTTGTAATGGCCAGAATTATTCAATACTTGAGTAAAACTTGCCAAAAATCTCGTCGTGCGAAGAAAAGGGTACTCCTCCACCCTGGCAACACCCGCGTCCTGCAAGCGATGCTTTTTAATGGCATGTTCCAATTGCTGGTAGGTTTTTAGACAGGACGATAGTTGAGAATCAACCGGCTGATAACTAACGGATGTACAGGCTGTGAGCCCGAGAGAGATGGCAAAGAAAAGTATACGCACAACCGATGTTTTGATCTTCATCCAGAAGCGTCTCGCCCCTCAGGTGTTTAAATGGATTCAGGTTGTTGTTTTGGACCCCAGCTTTGGTTTTGATCCAGGTGTTTTTTGGACCATAGTGGGTGACATAAGCTCCCGAAGAGAAAGGAGTACCAACCAAAATGATTAATCAGTGATTATTGCTACTCCCCACCGCCCAGACACTCAGGAGAATCTGGCGCGCTAATAGCAGCGCCCCACTCTTCTGGAGTAAAGGTGTGTAAAGCTAAAGCATGGACCTCTCCAGTCAGTTCATCTGCTAGCAACCCATACACCATCTGATGACGTTGAACGGCTCGTTTCCCCTCAAATACCGAGGTGGCAATGACCAGTTTAAAATGCGTTTCAGAATTGGGGGGCACTGCGTGCATATGACTCTCATTGACCACGGATAAATAGGATGGCGCCAATGCAACCGTCAATTTATCTTCAATCTGTTTCTGAACTGTCTGTTTCTGGACCATCTGTTTCTTAACAACCATCTCTGACTCAACCTCCGACCAAACTAATCATCACACCCGCCGCCACCGCTGAACCGATAACACCAGCCACATTGGGACCCATGGCATGCATCAGCAAGAAGTTATGGGGATTGGACTCCATGCCTATCTTATTGGACACCCGAGCGGCCATGGGTACTGCTGAAACACCAGCAGAGCCAATTAAGGGGTTGATCGGGTGTTTACTAAATTTGTTCATCAGTTTAGCCATAAGCACCCCAGAAGCTGTGCCAATACAGAATGCCAACACCCCCAATACCAAAATGCCCAACGTCTCGGGATTGAGGAATTTTTCTGCACTCATTTTTGAACCAACACCCAACCCAAGAAAAATGGTTACGATATTAATCAGTGAATTCTGGGCTGTATCACTTAGCCGTGAAACGACTCCACACTCACGCATCAGGTTACCAAAACAAAACATACCCAACAGCGGTGCTGCACTCGGCAATAATAAAGCGACCAATAACAGCAGTGTCAGAGGGAAAAAAATCTTTTCAATTCTAGACACCGGCCTTAGCTGTTCCATTTTAATCTGGCGCTCATCCTCCGTGGTGAGCGCTTTCATAATGGGTGGCTGAATAATCGGCACCAATGCCATATAGGAGTAGGCCGCCACTGCAATGGCTCCCAGTAAATCAGGGGATAACAGACTGGCCACATAAATGGCGGTAGGGCCATCGGCACCGCCAATGATGCCAATGGAAGCAGCATCCTGAATACTGAAATCCAGAATACCCGCATAACTCAGGCCAATGGCACCCATCACTGTAGAAAAAATACCGAACTGTGCTGCCGCCCCGAGGAATAAGGTTTTTGGGTTGGCCAGCATGGGGCCAAAGTCAGTCATGGCCCCAACCCCCATAAAAATCAGTAGAGGAAAAATACCCGTCGCAATACCCATATGATAGATGTAGTACATCAAACCACCGGGGCTCTCGAGGCGACCAAGGGCATCATATATTGGTGCCGCATCAAAGCTGGCACCGGGAATATTGACCAGCAGCGTACCAAATCCAATGGGCACCAGTAATAACGGTTCAAATCCCTTGCGAATAGCAAGAAACAACAGAAAAAGCCCCACCAAGATCATCACACCCTGGCCCGGCTCCATTTGACTAAGACCTGAGTCGTGCCACAGGCCAAGCAATTTTTCCACGACGCTTTATCCTTGTGACTGAAATCAGGCGATAGTCAGCAGGCAATCACCCACTGAAACCGTATCACCTTCTTTTATATTAACCTCGCCCACCACACCCTCTTTGGGAGCACAGACAGCCGTTTCCATCTTCATGGCTTCTAGAATAATGACACTTTCACCCGATGCTACTTGTTGGCCTGGTTCAACTAATATTTTAATCACATTGCCGGCCAATGGTGCATTAACTGGATCAGCAGAGGAATCACCTTCACTGGTGCTCGGTATATCATCAACAGGGACAATACCCGTAATATCTCCACCATTAGAAACAGTCACGGTGTGGCTAACACCATCCACAGTCACGGTATAAACCTCTTCACCACCCTCTGTTTCAACTGCCTCTGCTCCTGTCTCGGTAGGAGCAGGTTCAAATGCATCAGGGTTACCTCTATTTTTCAGAAATCTCAAACCTGTTTGCGGGAACAAGGCATAGGTCAACACATCGTCAATTTTTCCTTCCCCGTCCGTCAGTTCAATACCCTGCTCATTGGCCAAGAATTCCAATTCGGTGCTCAGGTTATCCAGTTCAGGCTCTAGCAAGTCAGCTGGCCGGCAAGTAATTGGTTCATCGCCTTCCAGTATCTTGGACTGTAATTCCGAATTAACAGGGGCCGGTGTTGCACCGTACTCGCCTTTCAGCACACCCTTGGTTTCCTTGGTAACGCTCTTGTAACGTTCTCCCGTCAGTACATTCAGCACAGATTGGCTACCCACAATCTGAGAGGTTGGAGTGACCAGAGGAATAAATCCCAAGTCCTCACGCACTCGAGGAATTTCCTTAAGCACCTCATCGAACTTGTCTTCGGCACCCTGTTCGCGCAGTTGATTTTCCATATTCGTCAACATACCGCCCGGTACTTGTGCCACCAGAATACGAGAATCCGCACCTCGGAGAGAACCTTCAAAAATGGCGTACTTCTTACGCATTTCACGAAAATAAGCGGAAATTTCTTCCAGTAAGCTCATATCCAAACCGGTATTACGGCGAGTGTCCTCGAGGATTGCCACAATAGACTCAGTGGCCGAGTGACCAGAGGTCATCGACATCGATGAAATAGCAGTATCAACATTGTCTATACCCGCTTCCACACACTTCACAATTGTGGCTGTAGATAGCCCCGTCGTGGCATGGCAATGTAACTGTATGGGTATATCACATGCCTCTTTGAGCTTTGATACCAAGTGATATCCGACGTAGGGCTTAAGTAGGCCCGCCATATCCTTGATACAGATTGAGTCCGCGCCCAAATCTTCAATGGCTCGACCCATATCCACCCAGCGATCTATGGTGTGTTCTGGGCTGACGGTATATGACATGGTGCCCTGAGCATGTTTCCCCTGAGCTTTCACCGCTTTAAGGGATGTCTCAAGGTTCCGCAAATCATTCATCGCATCAAATATACGGAATACATCGACACCATTTATTGCCGCACGCTCAACAAACTTCTCAACCACATCATCTGCGTAGTGGCGATAACCAAGAATATTTTGAGCTCGAAACAGCATTTGTTGGGGTGTGTTGGGCATCGCTTTTTTTAACTCACGAATACGATCCCAGGGATCTTCTCCTAGGTAACGAATACAAGCGTCAAAGGTAGCACCACCCCAAGTCTCCAGTGACCAAAAACCAACCTGATCCAGTTTTTCAGCGATAGGCAACATATCATCTATTCGCATACGGGTAGCAAATAGCGACTGGTGAGCGTCCCGCAAGACAACATCCGTGATACCAAGAGGCTTGTACAAATCAGTCATATTTTTGCTCTTGTTTAATCAATTTCCCGCAGGTATCGAAAGACAAACGTCCACTCCCTATTTTCGACTGCGGTGCTGATCAATAGCGTTCTGAAGTATGGTCAATAACTTTTTATCCACCGCCCCCTTAGAGGGTAAAGAATTAATGGTAGAGACAGAATTGGGAGAAACAGGTGGGGGCTCTGGCGTTTCAGGAGACAAACGACGAATAGCTGCTGATGCTATAACGGTCACTGAGACCAATAATGTCAGAAAGAGAAAAACCGTACTCATGCCATAGATCATCAAATCCAGGCCCTGTTGTAGCAAAGGATCTGTCATATATCACCTATTGGTATATAAACCCTAGTATTAGTATGTAAACCCCAATACGTAAACCCTTATGTAA
>MAAC01017955.1_pt1 | contig 12342 bp, 13 predicted proteins | sample 1115981 | NCBI WGS metagenome assembly MAAC01 (sample SAMN04961126, study PRJNA320927) | seawater metagenome | isolation source: sample BD02T64 sea water enriched with oil for 64 days | place: USA:Gulf of Mexico | collected 2013-07-27 | reverse complement strand
GAGGTGAGGCAGATAAGAGCAACAAATACGAGATAGCCATTGACGTTGAACAACAGTCCTAGTGCGAGTGTCTGCCAGACAACATCCTGAGGGGCAGCGTCTATAAACTGCGGGAGGAAGGCCAACATAAAAAGACCGATTTTGGGATTGAGCAAATTTGTTGTTGCTCCCTCCAGTATTATCTTAAAAGCTTTATTCTTTTTGGGCTGCCCGCTCGATTTAGCTTCATCTTCATTAGGTTTACTCGTCAAGATCTTGAAGGCGATATAAAACAGATAGAGCGCCCCAGCTATTTTAAGAACAAGAAATGCGGTTTGGGAAGTCGCAAGCAACGCAGAAATCCCAAGGGCAGAAGCCGTGGCATGAACCATTGATCCCAAGCTGATCCCAAATGCTGCAAGCAAACCAGCCCTTTTCCCTTGATCCGTCGTCTTCGCCAGAACATAAGCCATATCCACACCAGGCGTCAGGTTGAGAGCAATCCCGGCGAGAATGAAAGGAATGAGGAGAGTGAGATCTGGGAAAATATCGAACAAGGGGTTATTCTTCTTGCCAGTTGCAAACTAACGCTGCTTAGAGTGGTGACAATAAGCCAATTTTGCTAATTCTAAAACCATTATTATGGGTATATTGCAAAGTACTATAGGGCTGAAACATTGACCTTTTCTGATCCATATGGTCAAAACATAGATAAAATAATTTAACAAAGAAACTTGTAATAAAATGTCGTCAGGACCCCAGAAGGAAAACATGGCAGAGAACTTAAATGAAAACCGTGTCTTTCTATTTGATTCTACTCTGCGCGATGGTCAGCAGACCCAGGGGGTTGATTTCTCCGTTGTGGATAAAACAGCGATTTCGCATGGGTTGGATACGATTGGCATCGATTATGTTGAAGGCGGTTGGCCTGGGGCAAATCCGACAGATAACGAGTTCTTTAATAAACGGCCTGACCTGAAATCGGCATCTTTTGTAGCTTTTGGTATGACGCGGCGTCCTGGCCGATCCGCCGAGAATGATCCCGGTTTGGCATCACTGGTAAACTCGGCGGCCGATGCTGTTTGCATTGTGGGAAAAACCTGGGATTTTCATGTAGATGTCGCTCTAAAGATCTCTCGTTCTGAAAATATCGAGATGATCGGTGATTCCATTGCTTTTTTAAAGCGCCGTAAAGGTGAAGCAATGTTTGATGCCGAGCATTTCTTCGATGGTTATAAGGCCAATCCTGAGTTTGCCATGGATTGCTTGCTGTCGGCTTATGAAGCCGGTGCCCGCTGGATTGTTCTGTGCGATACCAACGGCGGAACACTGCCGCACGAAATTCGCCGTATTGTCGGTGAAGTCACAAGCAAGATCCCGGGTACTCAAATTGGTATTCATTGTCATAATGATACTGAAAATGCCGTTGCCAACTCTCTGGCTGCTGTTGAGGCAGGTGCGCGACAGATACAGGGGACGCTCAATGGCTTGGGCGAAAGGTGCGGAAATGCCAACCTTGTATCACTGATCCCTTCTCTCAAGCTAAAAACGTCCTATGAGATCGGGGTAAGTGATGAGCAGCTTCTAAAGCTAACCTCCGTCTCCCATATGCTTGACGAGCGCCTTAATCGCGCTTCGTTGAACAACGCTGCTTATGTTGGTCAGTCTGCCTTTACCCATAAAGGTGGTTTGCACGTGTCCGCCGTTGAAAAGGACCCTAAAACTTACGAACACATTGATCCGGTAATCGTCGGTAATCGTCGTCATATCGTTGTGTCCGATCAGGCTGGGCGGGCAAACGTTGTTGCAATGTTCAGGGATATGGACATTAGTCTGGACGATCAGGACGACAGCAAAATGAATACCTTGTTGCAGCGGGTAAAAGACCGTGAATACGAAGGATATTCCTATGATGGTGCTGAAGCGAGCTTTGAGCTCTTGGCGCGACGTGCCTTTGGTGAAATCCCCAAATACTTCACCCTTACACGCTTTCGAGTTATGGATGATCGCAGGTGGGATGCGCGACAGAAATTGGTTACTGAATCAGAAGCAACGGTTACCCTTGATATCGGTGCTAAGACTATAATGGAAGTATCCATCGGAAATGGTCCGGTTAATGCGCTTGATTGTGCCTTGAGGAAAGCTCTTCTGCCATTCTATCCAGAGTTGGAAGATATGGTGTTGCTTGATTATAAGGTCAGAATTTTAACCCCTCAGGATGGCACACGTGCTGTAACTCGTGTGATGATTGAATCCGGTGATTCAACCGGGCGGCGCTGGACGACGGTGGGGGTATCGCCAAATATTATTGATGCCTCTTATAATGCGATTAACGATGGTATCACGTGGAAGCTATTCCATGAAAACGCCAAAAATAACCAAGAATAACCAGTATCAGAAGCGGAGAAAATTGTGGCCGGAACTGATTCTACTCGAATTTCCATGAGTGAAAATTCCGAGACGGGTGGTCCTGCGATCATTCTTGTGAAACCTCAGCTCGGTGAGAACATAGGCATGGTCACCAGAGCCATGCTCAATAATGGCCTGACTGAATTACGCCTTGTCAAACCTAGGGATGGCTGGCCGAACCCGGCTGCGGAAGCTTCTGCTGCTGGTGCGATTGAGGTGCTTGAGAAGGCCAAGGTGTTCGAGACGACCGAAGAGGCGGTGGCCGATCTGCACAAGGTTTATGCAACAACGGCCCGAACCCGGGATATGACAAAGCCCGTTGCTGTGCCTCATCATGCCGCGAAAGAAATGCGGGCCTTTGATCAATCAGGTCAAAAAGTCGGTGTTCTTTTTGGTCCGGAGAAAGCAGGTTTACATAATGACGATGTTGTCCTTGCTGATACGGTTATCTCTGTTCCCCTGAACCCTAAGTTTTCGTCATTAAATCTGGCGCAGGCAGTTCTGTTGATTTCATACGAATGGTATCAATTGGGGGTGGATGTTCCCGATCAGGAACTGTTGCTCGGCAGCTCTCCTCTGGCGACAAAAGGTGAGTTGGTAAATTTCTACGAACGCCTGGAAGCTGCTTTGGACGAGTCCGGCTTCCTCTGGCCACCGGAAAAACGACCAAACATGGTCCGTAATCTGCGAAATATTTTCCAACGGGCTGATCTTACAGACCAGGAAGTCAATACACTCCATGGTGTGGTGAAGACGTTAAGGCTTGGGCCACGCATTCAATCGAAGCCCAAAAAATAACTCTCTAAAAATGAAGTAAGTACGGATGCATGAAAGGGCTGAGGTGCCTCAGCCCTTTGTAATGTTTAGCTGTTGGATATAAGGTCCAGTGGCATTTTAGAGAGGTTCTCACAGCCGTCTTTGGTTACGACGACGGTTTGTCCCGGACACATGGCGGTATTGTTGTCACTATCCATGAGGATCATGTGCAGGAAGAAGACCATGTTCTCTTCCACGATCACAGGATTGTCGTGATAGAACATAGGCCAATCCATCCAGTTAGGAGCAAAGGTTGTCCCTAAACTGTATCCGGTGGCATTGAGACGGTGTTCTTGCATCCCGGCGGCATCAGCGACCCGGGCATAGGCATCAAAGACATCACCAACTGCGGCACCGGGTTTTAGCGTATCCATACAGGCTGCCATGGCATCAGTGGCGACCTTATGCATTTCGATCTGACGAAGGCTTGGTGTGCCGATCACAATCGTTCGCATCATCGCCGCGTGATAATGACGGTAGGCGCCGGCCCATTCTAAAGTGATTTGATCTTCCTTATCCAGGTGGCGACGACCTGAGAAGTAGCGACAGAGCAGGGCGTCAGCACCGGACCCGATAATAAACTCATTACCGGAATAATCACCGCCACCTTTAAAGATCGCTCCTTGCATGGCGGCAAGAATATCGCCCTCAAATGCACCGGGAACACAAAGCTCGTTTGCTTCTCGCAAAGCATTATCTGCAAGTTCAGCTGCTTGACGCACGTACCCGAGTTCAGCCGGGCTTTTAATCACACGGAGCTTACTGACGAGATCGGAGGCGTCTTCTAATCGACAAAAACACTCTAATGCAGCATAGAGACGTCGACCGTTGCGCGCGGTTAAGCCATAAGCTTCGAGCTCGACTCCAAAGGTTTTGTCTTTACCTCCGTGTTCATCAATTATTTTTCGAAGTTCGAGTTCCGGGGTTGCATCCGGACCGTCCATCCAAATCCTGATATCATCAATAACCGAAGTGTGTTTGGCTTGGCGCAGATCTGCTGATCTCGTTAGAAGTGTCATCTTTCCATCAGCCCCAAGGTAGAGGCATTGAAAGAAAACATAACCAAAAGTATCATAACCTGTCAGGTAAAACATTGATTCTTGACGGAAAATCAGCATGCCATCGAGGTTGCGTTCAACCATCGCATCGATGGTGCGCTGACGTCGCTGGGCCAGTTCCTCTTCGGAAAAGTGGATTGCCATTGGCTTAACCTTTAAAAGCGAGTAGTTCTGCAGATCTGCAGTAAAGAGTGGGATTTGCATCTTACGCCGGGTTTGCGCCCTGTACAGTAGGAAATAGGTTTGACTTTTGTATATGCATCCGTATAGTCGCGCCTGCATTCCTGGGAAAGTGGAACGGCCTAGAGCCTGCTTCCCGTCCTTAACTGGAACTACCGGGACAATAAAAACTTTAATATTAGGATATCAGAAATGTCCAAGCGTGTAGCTGCTAAGTATAAAATTAATCGCCGTCTTGGCGTTAATCTCTGGGGTCGCCCCAAGAGCCCACTAAACCGTCGTGACTACGGCCCAGGCCAGCATGGTCAGCGTCGTAAAGGTAAGACTTCTGACTTTGGTACACAGTTGATGGCCAAACAGAAGCTCAAAGGTTACTACGGTAACATTGGTGAGAAACAGTTCCGTCGTTACTTCGCAGAAGCTAACCGCCGTAAAGGTGATACAGGTGAGAACCTTGTTGGTATTCTCGAATGTCGTCTGGCTGCTGTTATTTACCGCGCCAAATTTGTTCCAACTGTTTTCGGTGCGCGTCAGTTCGTCAACCACGGCCACGTAACTGTAAACGGTAAAAAAGTAAACATCCCATCTTACATGGTTAAAGAAGGCGATGTGATCGAAGTTAAAGAGAAAAGCCGTCAGATCCCTATGGTTCTGGAAGCGGTTGATTCTGTTGAGCGTGAAGTTCCAGATTACATCTCTGTTGATAGTAAAGCGATGAAGGCTACCTTCGTACGTGTTCCTGCTCTTGCTGATATTCCTTATCCAGTTCAGATGGAACCAAACCTGATCATCGAATTTTACTCCCGCTAATAGGGACGAAAATTCCGCTGGAGTTAATCTTCGGCACAATAGGTTATCAAAAAGGGTTGCTAGCGTTGCTGGCAACCCTTTTTGCTGTTTTGTATCTGCCCTTATTTTTTGGTAATCATCAAACCAGTTGTTCGTGAAGAGACTGATGATACGTCGGGAAGAAAGATCTGCTGGGATCTAAAGGTTCTGGGATCTAAAAGTTTTTGATACCAGGTATCTGACACTCTCCTTTGATATAGACATTATCAACACGGCCAAAGCGATGTTGAGAGACGGCTAAATAGCCTTTGCAATCTTTGAAATCAATATAAGTCGTATACCCTGAATTACGGTCATCTGAACGTCCAAATGCACGTTTTTCCAGAGTTTTCTGCGACCGAATGTTTGTTTTATCTATGTGATATTTCGATAGAACTTCTTGCAGTTGTTCCGGGTACGGATTGGTAATTGCTGCGTGTGTTGTGCTGGTCAACGTAGCTAATGTGAGAAAGCTGACGGACACAACGGGGAGTACATGTTTGAAGAGTTTTGCCACAATGATTTCTTTCAAATTTAAGTTAATCAGTTCCTCTCTTGATTTACAGATAGGGATAGTTACCTTAATTTGAATTACAATTATTTGTGATCCAGAATTTGACAAATAAAAAAGCCAGCTGTGAAACACAACTGGCTTAGTAAAAACCGTCAACTTATTTCAGGACGGGACAAACACAAGTGTGCTTAAGTCGCTTGTTGTTCTTCGGTGCTAACACCTTTTTCCTGCAAGAACTGTTGAAGTTCTCCAGTCTGGAACATTTCGCGGAGGATATCACAGCCACCGACAAACTCGCCCTTAACATAGAGCTGAGGAATGGTCGGCCAGTTACTGAAATCTTTGATACCCTGGCGAATACTCGGGTCTTGAAGAACATCAATACCAGTGAATTTCACACCCAGGTGAGTAAGGATCTGGGCAGAAGTGGCGGAGAAACCGCATTGTGGGAATACTGGTGTACCTTTCATGAAAAGCACAACTTCGTTTTCAGTTACTTCCTGACGAATGCGTTCAGAAACAACGTTATCCATAAGGTTCATTCCTTGATCGTGTTAATTAAAAGCGACTTTTGAAAGTCTTTGGCGTCAGGTCTCTGGCATCAACTTTGTGGCGCAGAGGTCTGTAGTGCCAATGCATGTAATTCGTTGCCCATACGCCCTTGCAAGGCTTGATAGACCATCTGGTGCTGTTGCACTCTGGTCTTGCCCTGAAAAGCGGGGGAGACAACATAAGCTGCATAGTGATCACCATCACCACGAAGGTCTTCGATGGTTACATCAGCTTCGGGCAGCGCGTCCCGAATCAATGTTTCGATCTCTGCAGGGTTCATCGGCATATATACAGTCCTTGTTCTCAATTCTCCAGTCAGGTCGGGTTCCATTTTTAATGGATTCTCAACCAATCCAGATACCACACTACAAAGCTTGTTAGAAAAGATCTACAGGAGAGGCATCTTTATCCTCTCCTGTAGGAATTTTCTTTTGACTAACTGATACCAGCTATCCGGCCATATAGTTTGGTAACCATGCTTCGTTCACATTGTGAAGCTCTGATACGGATATGGTACTGCCACCCGGCAGGGTCAAGCCATTACCACCCGTGCGGCCAATAACCACGGCAGAGACACCTACGCCTTCAGCAGATTCTAGTAAGCTTTCAGCATCGCCTACGGATATGAGATAGCGTCCTTGATCTTCACCAAATAGCCAAGCTGTTGTCGGTACGTCGTTATCGGCAGGCTTGATAACTTCTGCACCCATTTTCGATGCAATAGCCATGTCGGCAATCGCAGCTGCAAGGCCACCGTCAGATAAATCGTGACAACTTTCAACGAAACCAGCTTCAATCTGGGAGCGAACAAAATCACCATTCTTGCGTTCGGCGGCAAGATCGACAATTGGGGCATTACCCTCACGACGACCTTCGATGACATCAAGGTATATTGACATGCCCATGTGACCGGTTGTGTCGCCGATAAGAACAAGACTTTCGCCTTCTGAGCCGAAAGTAACAGTCGCTGTTTTTTCTGAATCCATGAGAAGGCCAACACCTCCGATGACAGGTGTTGGCAAAATACCTTTACCATTGGTTTCATTATAAAGCGAAACGTTACCGGATACGACTGGATAATCAAGAGCGAGACAAGCATCCCGCATTCCTTCGATACAACCAACAAACTGTCCCATTATTTCGGGACGTTCCGGGTTGCCAAAGTTCATGTTATCCGTGATCGCCAGTGGTGTGGCACCAACAGCTGTGAGATTGCGATAAGTCTCTGCAACGGCTTGTGCACCACCTCGGACCGGGTTGGCCTTGCAATAGCGAGGGGTACAGTCGGACGTTACTGCCAGAGCACGGTCTGATCCGTGAATCCTAACAACACCAGCATCCCCACCCGGACGTTGGATCGTATCCCCCATCACCATGTGATCGTACTGTTCCCACACCCAGCGGCGGCTGGACATGTTCGGCGAACCAATCAGGGTTTTAAGGGTTTCAGTTGTATCCGCAGCTTCTTTGATATCCGCAGGAAGGATGTCTTCTGAATCCGGGGTTGGTACCCATGGACGATCGTATTCTGGTGAATGGTGAGCCAGTGGCTTGATCGGAAGATCACCAATGATTTCGCCATTGTATTTGAGCACCATACGCTTGCTGTCGGTTAAAGTGCCGATAACAGCAAAGTCGAGGTCCCACTTTTCCATAATTGCCTGAGCGACGTGCTCTTCGCCGGGCTTGAGGATGAGCAGCATACGTTCCTGACTTTCAGAAAGCATCATCTCGTAAGGGGTCATGCCTTCTTCGCGCTGTGGAACCTGATCGAGTTCCAGCTCAACGCCCATATCGCCTGAAGAGGCCATTTCGAAAGAAGAAGAGGTGAGGCCAGCTGCACCCATATCCTGGATTGCAACAATCACATCTGTTTGCATGAGCTCAAGGCAGGCTTCGATCAAGAGTTTTTCTGTGAAGGGATCTCCGACCTGAACGGTAGGACGCTTTTCATCAGAATCATCGTCGAATTCTGCAGAGGCCATAGTCGCACCATGGATGCCGTCACGACCGGTTTTTGAGCCGACATAAACAACAGGATTACCAACACCGGAAGCCTGAGCTGTAAAAATGCGATCTGTTTTTGCCAAGCCAACAGTCATCGCATTTACGAGGATGTTACCGTTGTATGAAGGGTCAAACTCTACTTCGCCGGCAATCGTTGGGACACCGACACAATTACCATAGCCGCCGACACCGGCAACGACGCCAGAAACGAGATGGCGCGTTTTAGGATGATCAGGCTCGCCAAAGCGCAAGGCGTTTACATTGGCAATTGGACGTGCACCCATTGTGAATACATCACGCAGGATACCACCAACACCGGTTGCGGCGCCTTGATAGGGTTCAATAAAACTCGGATGATTATGGCTTTCCATCTTAAAGATAGCTGCATTGCCTTCGCCAATATCAATGACGCCAGCATTTTCACCTGGGCCCATGATAACTTGTGGTCCTTCGGTGGGAAGCGTTTTGAGCCATTTTTTTGAAGACTTGTAGGAACAGTGCTCAGACCACATAACGGAGAAGATGCCGAGTTCAAGCAAGTTCGGCTCGCGTCCCATAATCTCGAGTACGAGAGCGTATTCTTCTTTGTTCAGGCCGTGCTCGGCAACAATTTCAGGGGTAATTTCACTCATCTTTTCATCACCTTATGAAAGTGCCGCAACGAGGCTGTCAAACATTGGACGGCCATCAGTACCACCAAGGGAGGTTTCACATAGTCGTTCTGGATGTGGCATCATGCCAAGGACGTTGCCTTTAGTGTTATAGATGCCTGCAATGTTGTTCAAAGAACCATTCGGATTGGAGGCAGCATTAACAGTACCGTCTTCCGCGCTATAACGGAACGCAACCTGTCCGCCATCTTCCAAAGCTTTAAGACCTTCACTATCGACAAAATAATTGCCATCGTGATGGGCGACTGGAATACGAATGTTTTGGCCTGCAGTATATTGCTTGGTAAAGACTGTATCGTTTCGTTCGACCTTCAGGTGAACATCTCGACAGACAAACCGCAGGTCACTGTTACGCATAAGAGCGCCTGGAACCAGTCCGCATTCAGTTAAGATCTGGAAGCCGTTGCAGATACCAAGAACGGGTACACCCTTGTTTGCGCGGGCGACAACTTCCTTCATTACGGGTGATTTTGCAGACATGGCACCACAGCGAAGGTAATCACCATAAGAAAAACCACCAGGTAGGCAGATTAGATCAACATCGTCAAAGTCGGCATCTTTATGCCAGACCATCTGGGGTTCAGATCCCATGGACTGTCGCAATGCAACCTGAATGTCACGGTCACAATTGGATCCTGGAAAAACGATAACCGCCGCTTTCATTGGCAAGTTCCTCGGAGTTTGATTTTACAGTAAACCATTACAGATTGTTTGTTTTGGCCAGTTCTGATCACAAAAAACATTTATGCTTCCTGTGGTTTGGTGAACTTACTGGTCTAAATCGATGGAATAGTTTTCGATTACTGTGTTAGCCAAGAGCTTTTCGCACATGGCAGTAACGGTTTCGCGTGCCTTCGCTTCATCGGTTTCTTCGATATCAAGTTCGATGAATTTGCCCTGACGTGCTTCGTTTACACCCTCGAACCCGAGAGAGCCGAGAGTGTGTTCGATAGCTTTGCCCTGAGGGTCTAGAACTCCGTTTTTCAGAGTAACATGGACGCGCGCTTTCACCCGTAATCTCCATTTTTAAGTTGCGATGGTAGATTCAATAAGAACGTACCTTTAAGCGACTATGGTTTAAACAACTTGGGGACCTGTTTTGGTCCCCGCTACAAAGGGACTTTAACCCCTGAATTCATGTGTCACAGCCTCATGCAAATTATTGTTTGGACACATGACCGTTGTTGCCGATAAAGGGGCATAACTGGTGTCCTTGCGATTGAGGTCGTGGTGAGCCGGGATGTTAAAGACAGCTCTATTCTCAATGGAGTAGCGATTCAGTTCACCAGCTTGAAGGCCTTTTAAAAGGGCCGTTGGTTTGCCTAGATAGAACGGCTTGCCGGGCATGGTTTCTGTTCCTTGGGTCTTTACCCAGAAAGAGGTGACAAGAGTTGGTAAAGATAACGTCCCTATACCAACCTTATATATTCGCGCACCATATAGCAGTCTCTGGATTGGATGACAATCCCACTTGGAAAGGCATGGTGGCGATATCGGGTGCCCAAGTTGAAAATATTATCGAAACTGTCTTCTAAGTTCCTAATAAGCAAAGAAAGTGGGGATGTTCAGGAGGCGTGGTGCCAATTAATTTTGATTCGTTTTCTTACATAACGACTTTTTCGTAAGGCACTTCTCCGGGTTGCCCTGCTGCAAAGAGCCATTGTATTTGTGCAGGAGTCCCTTTTTCAGATTTTGTTTCTGGTGCTGGAAGCGCAATTAAAGATGAAGAACTGGTTTCAAAGCCAGGCGATGCGATACCTTGGGGAGGGATGATTTGTGGTCTAGTGATCGTCATTGCCCGTTTGAGATCGTGGTTTCGTCGAGACAGTATCTCTTGCCAACCAGACCAGTCACCTGTTTCGGGAGAGGGGATCGATTTTTCAAAGTCGTCTTTGTGTGCCTCAATACGCGGGCTGTTGTCGTTTCCGTCCCCGGCTGTAATCATGAAAATACCTTTGGGGATGGGGAATACTTCTATGCAGCCCGGACCTTTTTCGCCATCATGTCTAAGCCAAAAGGCTTTTTTATAATCTGCAATGATGAGATTAAAGCTCCTATAGGCCATTGTGTTCAGATCAGCGAGTGCCATAGCCGCGTCATAAGAATCGGCATGGTCTAGTGCTTCCAGAACAAGTTCTCCCCGACTTCTTTTGTCTGACAAAGGCCCAAGACTTCCGCGACGATTGAGAACACAGGCCAAAAGGCCAAAGTTGTTCGTTCCGAGCCAGGTCCCACCCGCAGTTTCATCTAATCCTGCAATAACATCAGGCCTGTCGTCCCAGTGCCTTGCGGGCTTTTTCCACGGGCGATTGGACATTTCATCGCGATTTCCTGCAAAGAGGAGAGGCCATTTATGACCGGGGCGGCTAAGGAGGGTAACGGTGCACATATTTCCTGCTAAAGATGTAATTAACGAGTTTCCCTTGCGGAACTGAAAAGTTATAACAAAATGTATAATAGATACTTTCTGTTCTTAAGTCTTTATCATGAACAGAAGTCTGAATGAATATGTGTTTGGTACAATATTAGGAGTTTTTGTTAGATGACCAACATTAGCGACCGCGAGAAGGCTTTTGAAGATAAATACCACCACGATGAAGAATTACAGTTCAAAACAGAAGCGCGTCGAAATAAGCTTTTGGGACTCTGGGCCGCAGATTTGATGGGCTTAACGGGCGATGCTGCTAATGAGTATGCTAAAACTGTTGTTAAAGCTGATTTGATTGAACCAGGCGAAGAAGATGTGAAGCAAAAGGTTCTTAAAGACTTTCAGAGCAGGAATGTTGATAAGTCAGAACATCAATTAGAGCGCACCATGGCAGAGTTAATGGTAGAAGCTAAAAAACAAATGATGACGGAATAATCATTTACTTGTTTTTCTGTATCTTGTGAGATCAGGAGGCTTTGGGAAATCCAGAGCCTCTTTTTTTATGTATGCGCCTCTTTCTTATGTATGCAGAGAGAAAATTAAGGATTTCAATTGTAATATTGAGAATATCTTTTTTAGCTCACCTATGAATAATAAATTTCTCTGGGGAATGTAGCGTATGGATGCATTGCAGGAGCTGACGAAAGCTCAGGAAAACAAATTCAAGCACGAGCAGGATCTGTTGTTTAAAGCCAAGGTTCGGCGTAATCGAATGTTGGGGATATGGGCGGCAAATTTAATGAATTTAAATCAAAATGACACTGAAAAGTATGCGGATGCTTTTGTTGAACTTCATCTGAAAGATACGGGGCGTCAAAAATTATGTGACAAAATTCTGAGCGATTTCAATTATGCGGGAGTGCATAAATCAGAACATCGGATTGAACGTATGATACACGA
>MAAC01013356.1_pt1 | contig 12349 bp, 9 predicted proteins | sample 1115981 | NCBI WGS metagenome assembly MAAC01 (sample SAMN04961126, study PRJNA320927) | seawater metagenome | isolation source: sample BD02T64 sea water enriched with oil for 64 days | place: USA:Gulf of Mexico | collected 2013-07-27 | reverse complement strand
CTCGAGAAGCTAGGTTATGACGTTGTGTCCGCTAAAGACGGTGAGGAGGCCCTTGCTAAATTCAATGAGCAGCGACCCGATATCATTTTTATGGATATCGAAATGCCCAAGATGAATGGTATTGAGGCCACCCGTGCTATCAGGAAGGTACTCGACGAGGACTTTATTCCCATTATTTTCGTCACCGGCGGCACCAGTGAACGGTATCTTGAAGACTGTGTCGCGGCTGGTGGCGATGATTTCATTAAAAAACCATTTAACCCGACCATCCTATCCGCAAAAGCTCAATCTTTATTACGTATAAAGCAGTTATATAATGAGCAAATAGTTCAGAAGCGAGAAATCGAAGCCTTTAAAGCTGAAGAAGACCGCGAACACGAAATAGCGGCTATATTGAACGAAAGTATCGTTATGGCCGGCTACATGGAGTCACCTAATGTTCATCACTTCCTCACTCCCATGTCCCTGTTTAATGGGGATATATTATTATGTGCTTATACACCGGCCAATAAGTTAAACCTTTTATTAGGTGACTTTACTGGCCACGGAATTATAGCCTCGGTTGCTGCGGCACCTGCGTCAGAAATTTTTTACGGAATGACCGCCAAAGGTTTTGGAATTCGTGAGATAACGGAAGAGATTAACACTAAGCTTAACCGCTTGCTGCCCGCTCATATGTTCTTAGCCGCAACACTTGCTTGCTTAGACCCTGAAACTCATAATTTAAGCACCATCACTTGTGGCCTGCCGGATCATTTCTTATTTAACAAGGAAACAGGCGAGATAAAAACACTCTTATCTAATAACTTGCCGCTTGGCATTGTATCCAGTCAAGAGCTTGCCCCCATCGAAAAGCATATTGAAGTAACATCACAACACCGCTTATTCCTATTCACCGACGGCATTGTCGAAGCCGAAAATTCTAGCGGCGAACCTTTCGGCTTTGAAGGCATTAAAAGCTGCTTGGGACCTACTGGCACATCAAGTTTCGACCTAGTTCTTGAGTCATTACAAGCACATCAAGGCAATCAAAGCCAGCAAGATGATATTACCCTTGTCAGACTAACCTGTGATTTTGACCCTGAGAAGTGGAACACTCAGGAGCCCCAAGATAGTCGCGTTGAAATGGAGCCTTCGAACTGGAAGCTATCATCCACTATGGATTACAACACCCTTAAACGCCTTAACCCTGTTCCCGCCATGGTTAACTCTTTAATGGAAATCCAAGGCCTGCTACCTTTTCGCGAATCCATTTTCTTAGTTACCACCGAGCTTTTTGCCAACTCGTTGGACCATGGCTTGCTCGGCCTAGATTCTTCCTTAAAAAAATCACCCGATGGCTTTGCCCAATTTTTTGAGTTACGGCAACAACGGCTTGACCAACTGTCTAAAGGCAATATAAAACTTTTTTTCTCTCATGTGCCCCACAAAACCGGAGGTGAACTCACCATTCAAGTGCATGACACTGGATGTGGTTTTGATGAGAACCAAGTACTCACTGATATAAAAAATAACGACGGGTTTTCTGGCCGAGGTATTCAACTAATTCGGCAAATCTGCACATCACTCGAGTATTCAAATGACGGTAGACGCGCTACAGCTGTATTTACTTGGAGCAATGAATAACCCTCGATTAATAAAGCCGTTACCCAACACCACTTTAAGTAACAATAAAAACACGAGAGGCATATAAACGTGGAATTTACACAACATCAAAACATTCTTGACGCATGCGCACACCCTGTCCTTGCCATCGATCAAGATTTAATCATTACCTATGCCAATGCTGCGGCCACACAAACGCTGCAAAGGCTTTCCAACGGAGCAGCACTCAATGGTTTAGCTCTTGCCGAACTAGGCCTAGCCTCTATCGAGCTTAATCGAACACCTCTTATCGTCGAGCATCCAAGCCAACCGCTTCTTTTCACATTTTCAGCCACCCCAAACCAAGCTGGCTACGCCGTTAGCGTAGAAACGCACACAGGAAGGAGCACTGGCATTAAAGAACAAATGGTAGATGTGATTCAAGAAATCGCTAATGGCGATCTAAGTTCACGCTTTAGCACCGACACGTTGAGCGATGAAGCAGCCGAAGTCGCGGGCTTGTTCAACGACTGTTTATCTTCCATAGAGCAAAGTGCCAAGGTTCTTTTAAAGGATGTTTTATTGCTCGCCGACTGTAACTTTCGCGCCGACATAAGCACTGTACACAACAGCCCCCTTGGTCAATTCAGCGGGCCGCTTGAAACCACCTTTTCAAACTTAAATGAAGCGCTCAGCCAAACCATTAATTTCAGTGAAATTATTGGTAGCGCTTCAGCTGAAATTGCAAGTGATAACCAAAAACTGTCACAGCGAACGCAACAGCAATCAGCTGAGCTTGAAGCAACCAGCTCTACCATGGAAGAACTTTCCTCCACTGTGCTTGCCAATTCAGACAATGCATCGCGTGCAAGTGACCTTGCAAAATCCACTCACTCACTCGTACAAACCGGTCAAAGTTATGTCGGCCAAATGGTGGACGCCATGCAGTCGGTAAAGAAAAGCTCTGGCCGCATCGAAGGTATTATTGGCGTTATCAACGAAATCGCTTTCCAAACTAACATCTTGTCACTAAATGCTGCCATTGAAGCTGCGCAAGCTGGCGAACACGGCCGTGGTTTTGCTGTTGTGGCAACCGAAGTACGCCATTTAGCGCAGCGCAGCGCCGATGCCGCGAAAGAAATCAAACAGCTTATTTCAGAGTCAGGAAGTATCGTTGAAGGCGGTCAAAAAGTCGCCATTAATGTTAGAGACCAAATGATACAAATTGTTGAAAGCATGGATGAAACAAATGCTCTCATGTCTGAAATATCCACCGCTACAAAGGAGCAAAGTACTGGTATTGCTCAAGCAAATAGTGCCATTACCAATATTGATACGATCAACCAGCAAAATACAACATTGGTTGAGCGGCTTGCCTCGAACACCCACAATATGGATCAAAAGGTTAACTTTTTGATCGATACCGCTAATATCTTCCACCTGCAAGATAATTCAGCCGGACCTTCACATCCATTACATGTAAAAGCCGCCGCCATCGCGCAACAAGGTGCTCAAGGACTTAGTGCAGCGTTAGAGCTTGCCGTACAAAAAAGACAAATAACGTACGAACAAGTTTTTGATCGTGCATACCAGCCTATTCCAAATACCGAGCCTACAAAATTTAGCTCACAATTTGACCAGTTAACAGATCAAATTTTCCCAGCAACTCAAGAAGCCATACTAGACAACAATCCATTCTTATTGCTGGCTGCCGCAACCGATAATAATGGTTACATTCCAACCCATAACTTACGTTTTACCAAACCGCTCACCGGCGACCCTAAGTTAGACTTAGTTGGTAACCGGACAAAACGCATCTTTAATGATCGTGTTGGCCTTATTTCAGGTAGCAACACAAAACCATATACGCTACAAATTTACCGCCGAGATACAGGTGAGCTCATGTTTGACGTTTCCGCCCCCATTATTGTTGGCGGGCGCCACTGGGGCGCTTTCCGTATAGGTTATAACTTTGAATAAGCCAATACCCACGCAAAAAAACAAAGTTCTTGTTGTCGAGCCATCTAATGTCTATCAGTTAGTGATTCAGCAGTGCCTTGAAGAGCACAACTGCCACGCTATTTTTGTAAAAACAGGTGCCGATGCTAAGCAACTCATCGAACACTCAGCATTTGACTTAATTTGCGTTGCCATGGAACTAGAAGACACCTCTGGCTCTGATTTATGCAAACAAATTCGTAGCATAGAAGGCTACAGCCAAAGCATCCCTGTTGTTATGATTACCACCAATGAAAATAGCTCAACATTGAATAATGCGCTGCGTGCTGGTGCCAATGAAATTTTTCACAAAAGCGCACTATCCGCATTCTCTTTTTACTTAACTCACCATGCTTTTTCTAAAGACTATGATGAGCAAGTATGCGGCAATATCCTGTACATAGAGGACAATCAGGCACAAGCAAGCTTGATCATCGCGAACCTTGAGCAACATGGCCACAGCTTGACACATTTTACAAATGCAGAAGAGGCATTAAATAGCTTTAATACGCACCCGTACGACTTAGTTCTCACCGACATTTTTCTTAACGGCGCGTTAACTGGGGTAGATGTCGTTAAAACCATCCGCAGTGACAGCAGCAACAAGAAAATACCTATCCTGACCATTTCAGCCACTGAGGATGCTCAGCAAAAACTCGAACTACTGCGTAATGGCGCGAATGATTACGTTGCGAAGCCTATTATCCAAGAAGAATTGGCCGTTCGAACAAAAAACCTCATCACAAGCAAGAAACTGTTCGACAAGCTTCAAGAGCAACAAAAGCACTTTAAGGAAATGGCCATGAAAGACCAACTAACGGGACTTTTTAACCGTCATTTCTTAATGGAAGTGGTACCAAAATCCATAAAAGAAGCGCTACGACACCAATATGATTTAAGCATGTTAGTGATTGATTTGGATAAGTTTAAACTCATTAACGACACCCGAGGCCACGCAACCGGTGATATTGTTCTAGAAAGTGTGGGTAGCACTATACTCAATAGCTGTCGCCACGAAGACATCGCCTGCCGTTTTGGTGGCGAAGAATTTGTACTCGTTCTACCTCATTGCAATTTGGCTAGTGCCGAAGCTAAAGCCGAGGAGCTTAGAGTTGCTATTGAACAAAGCAAACCAGCTAAACTAACCGTTACTGCCAGTATCGGCGTCAGTAGTTTGTTTATTGACCAGGATGACGACGACCTTGCCAGCCTTTTCGAACGTGCAGATACTGGCACCTATTTAGCAAAAGAAAAGGGCCGGAATCAAGTCGTTTTAGTGGCAGAAAACCCAACAAACAGGGTTAATTAGAGCCTTCAAAAAATTTCGTTTTTACGACAGCAACTTTGAAAATATAGTCTATCCTTAACAGCATAATCAATAACTAAATATAAAGGGAATTGCTAATGAATGTTTTAATTGTGGATGACAGCCGCATGTCTAGAATGATGCTCACAACGATCATAAAAGATGCACACCCAGACTGGAATATTGAACCTGCTGAAGACGGGGCTTCTGCTTTAGCACTGGCATCTGCAAATTCCTTTGACATATTTACCATTGATTTCAATATGCCTGGCATCAACGGCCTAGAACTGGCTGAACAATTAAAACCCTTATTCCCCAAGGCCAAAATGGCTTTATTAACGGCCAATGTGCAAGACAGCATCCAAGCGCAAGCCAAAACGTTGGGAATCGATTTTATTGCTAAGCCCATCACCGCCGACAAAATAACGGCATTTGTTGGTTAGTCATGTCTAACGATACATCAATTCTAGATGAGATCCACTTAGACGCCTTAGGTGAGCTATTAAATATTGGTATGGGCGCTGCCGCTGCTGCATTAAGCACCATGGTGCAACAAGAAGTGCTGCTGACCGTACCAATTATTCGAATAGTCCCCTCTAGCGAGGTCGCCTCTCAACTAGATGACAACCCACCTAATACTGTTTGCGGCGTTAAGCAATCTTTCAGTGGTGAGTTTTCCGGCGATGCCTTACTGCTTTTCTCTGAAGAAAAAAGTCTGTCACTGGTGCGTGCCGTAGTGGGTGATAGCATACCACTTGAAGAATTAAGTGAGATGGAAGAAGAAGCCATCACTGAAATTGGTAATATCATCTTAAATGCTTGCATCAGCAGTTTGGCTAATATATTCAATGATTACTTAGATAGCGCCCTACCTGAATACCTTCACGAAGAACTCGAATTGTTATTCGAAGAAAAAGAATCCAATGCGAACTTTGTGCTGTTATTAAGAATGTCGTTCAACATAGCCGAACAAGACATTACCGGCTACGTCACTTTCATTATGGACATAAACTCCATCATTAAGGTAAAAGCGCAAATTAATAAGATGCTGGGTATCGCAGACTGAAATGTACCTCAATGAGAACATAGTCCCTGAAACCGGTGTTACTAACAGCCAGTCGGATATTCTAGATACCTGCAGTTTCGGCATTATTATTCTAGACAACTACTCTCGACTTATTCACTGGAACAACTGGGTTAGTAAACACAGTGGACTTACACTAAACGATAAAAAAGGTGAATATTTCGAACTTATTTTCCCGATTCTAACTAAAACGCGGTTACTCAATGCTATTGATGACGCTCTTAATTACCGACTACCGTCTACTTTATCCCACAAGCTAAGCCCACACTCGTTACCGTTACACAACCGCCAAGGAAAACAGGTTGCTCACAACATTAAAATTATTCCTCTTAAACAACCCCAAGACACTTATCATTGTTTAATCGAAATTACCGATGTATCAGCTGTTGTTAAACGCGAAAATCAATTACACGATATTTCTGCACAAATACGACGTGAAAAGAAATGGGCTAGTGTCACCCTGTTGTCTATTGCTGACGCCGTTATCACCACCGACCCTGAAGGTCGCATCATCACGGTCAATGACACCGCGGAAAAACTCACCGGCTTAACAAGAAGCAGCATGCAGGGCACGCTGATTGATCGCGTTTGCCCGCTAAGCCAAGATAAAGAAAACTTAACCACACACCCCGTGCTAAATTGTCTGCAAGATCGGTTGATCCTTACTGACTCGGAGAACTTCCAATTTATATCCGAGCAAGACACCCATTACGCGGTCAACTTATCCATCGCCCCTATTATTGACTCAGACGAGTCTTTGCTCGGTACGGTGATGATTTTCCGAGACATTACGCAAGCTCGCAACGTATCCGCGCAGCTAGATTGGCAGGCTAAACACGACCATTTAACAGGGCTCATCAACCGCCGTGAATTCGAGCGGCAACTTAAAAAACACCTTGCTGACGCCAAGAAGAACCAGAACACTCACTGCATGATGTACATCGACCTTGATCAGTTCAAGGTGATAAATGACACCTGCGGTCACGGTGTTGGTGATAAATTATTAGGCCAAATAAGCCAGCTACTGCAAAATCAATTACGGCAAGATGATATTTTGGCGCGTATTGGTGGCGACGAATTTTGCGCATTACTGCCCATGTGCGCTATTGAAAATGCCTTAGTAATAGCCAATACCTTGCGCCAAGGCATTTTAGAGCATCGCTTTGTACACAATAATAAACCCTATGTTTTGGGTGCTAGCATTGGATTGATAGCGATTAATGGTCAAGAACAAAGTGCTGCCGAGATATTAAGTGCCGCTGACTCTGCCTGTTACGCTGCAAAATCTGCAGGACGGAATCGAGTCCATACTCACAACGCACAGGGTGATGGCAGCGCTCAACCACAAGAGTTAATGCAGTGGTTCTCGCGTTTACAAATAGCGCTAGAAGAAGACCTTTTCGTCTTGTATGCGCAGGAAATAGCCAGCATTGGCAGCAAAAAAACACCGCATTATGAAGTACTGGTTCGGATGCTTGATCACGATGGCAGCATCATACCGCCAAACAGTTTTATTCCAGCCGCCGAACGCTTTCACTTAATGCAACGCATCGACCGCTGGGTACTTAACAAAGCCTGTGATTACTTGTCGGTTTTAGAAAAAAAGAACAAGCCTCTGCCCATTATTAGCATTAATCTATCGGGCACATCCATTGGTGACCCGCACTTCTTGCAAGCCACGCTAGATACTTTTGAAGAGTACAAAACACCTTCCAAGCACATTTGTTTTGAAATAACCGAAACAGCTGCTATTTCTAATATAAAAGAAGCGCTGAACTTCATGACCGCGATGAAAAAGCTACATTGCAAGTTCTCGCTAGATGACTTTGGTAGCGGCCTTTCTTCCTTTAGTTATCTAAAAAACCTACCTGTTGATTACCTTAAAATTGATGGGCATTTTGTAAAAAATATCGTCAGCGATGAGGTGGATAAAGCCTTTGTCGACTCGATTAATAAAATCGCTCAAATCATGAACATTGAAACCATTGCTGAGTTTGTTGAAAATGATGAAATTCTTGACGTACTCAAAACGCTGGGCGTTAACTACGCACAAGGCTATGGGATTTCTACCCCACAACCTTTAGACTCCTTAAGGCTGTAACCCAGCCGCTCACTGACTTGGTGGTATTGATATGAAAAAAGAGTTTTGGCACGAACGCTGGGCTTTGGGTGAAATTGGCTTTCATAAAAAAGACCTTAACCCTTTCTTGTTAGAGCATTGGCCATCGCTTAACGCGTCAGAAAACGACTCTATTTTTGTACCTTTATGCGGCAAATCGTTGGACTTATTATGGTTATCCCAGCAATGCAGAAAGGTAGTAGGTATTGAACTGAGTCAAAAAGCCGTAGAGGACTTCTTTGCTAGCAACGGTATGACTCCGGAGATTATACAATCAGAGCATTTTTCCTTATATCAGGCAGAAAATATACACATATTTTGCGGCGACATATTTCAACTAGAGCAAGTCGATATAGCCGATTGTACGCTGATATATGACCGCGCCTCATTGGTTGCCTTTCCACCTGAGATGAGAAAACTGTACGTTAAAAAGCTCGACGAACTTTTCAGCTTCCCTCACAAACGCTTGCTCATTACTTTTGATTACGACCAACAATTGATGAACGGTCCACCTTTTGCCGTATCGCCCAGTGAAGTTAGTGATTTATTAGATAGCCATTACCGTATAAAGCGCTTGGAATCAGCATCGATTATTGAACAAAATCAACGCTTTAAGGAAAGAGGGCTCAGCTCATTATTTGAGCACGTCTTCGTAATAGAAAAACGTTAGCTGGTGTGTTCCAGCAATAACTTTTCAACGATCACAATACACATACCACAGGCCACGTTAATACCTGTTTTTTCTCTGACTAAATCAAGCGTTGTTAGTTGCTGCTGTTGAACGAGCGCTAAAAACCTTTTCTTAGATACCTGCTTACAACTACAAATGACGTCATCGTCTTGGAAGTCATACATCAGTAGCCGTTAGTGATCATGATCACAAGCCACATGTTGCTCTGCTTCATAAGGTGTTTTACGTGTTGGCGTATGCATTCGATATTGAATAAAATCTTGCACATTATGGTGCTGCAAAAATGGGTTGCCTTTGATTTGCTCTTGCAAGGTCGATGTTTTCTTAATCGCGTAATTGTGCCCCGGCAAAATAGTAGTCGATGCCGGTAAGCCCGTTCGGATCTTATTTAGGGTTTTAAACATCACCTCTGGGTCGCCCCCTGTAAAGTCGCAACGCCCACAGCCAAACACAAACATTGTATCGCCCGTCAACAGCTGATCATCTACGTGATAGCAGGTGGAACCTGGCGTATGCCCCGGTGTATGCAACATCTTAATCGGTGTCTTACCCAACATAATTTCATCGCCACCGTGGTGCAAGCTCGGCGTACCGTCATGCTCGCCCCAAAAATCGGCCTCTTCCTTCAGCAGATGAAGCTCTGCATCAAATTCATTCAGTACATCTGAAATACCGTTAATGTGGTCGTGATGGCTGTGGGTTAATAAAATATCCGTAATCTTATAGCCGCGTTGGTTAACCAACTCAATCGCTTTCGGCACGTCCCAAGCTGGGTCGACTATTGCTACTCTTTTGCTCGCGTGATCTTGGATCAAGTAAACAAAGTTTTCCATTGGCCCCAGTTCTAATGCATCAATTGTGTATTGCTTATCGGTCATAACTTGCTCCTATAATTCACGCGTTGCGCTAAAAGTGATGTCTGGCCAGCGTTCCTGCGTTAAAGACAAATTCACCCTAGTCTTTGCTAAATATACCAGATAACCGCCGCCATCCTCTGCTAGGCTGTCATGCGCCTTCTTTTTAAACTCTTCAAATTTCTTCGGGTCATCACAACTCACCCAACGCGCCGTTGTTATGGGGGCGTTATCGTATACACACTCAACGTTATACTCGCTTTTAAGGCGCTGCGCTGTCACTTCAAACTGTAGCACGCCCACCGCACCCAATATCAAATCATTATTTCTTAATGGTTTAAATAATTGAGTAGCACCTTCTTCGGTTAATTGCGTTAAGCCTTTTTGAAGCGCTTTCATGCGCAACGGGTCTTTCAACACTGCGCGGCGGAATAATTCTGGCGCAAAATAAGGGATGCCTCCAAATTTTAATTTTTCACCTTGCGTAAAAGTATCGCCTACTTGGATCGTTCCATGGTTATGCAAGCCAATAATATCGCCGGCAAACGCTTGCTCTACATTTTTACGGCTATCCGCTTGAAAGGTAATGGCATGGCCTACTTGAATGTTTTTAGCGATCCGCACATGGCTCATTTTCATGCCATGCGCATATTCACCCGAACAAATACGCATAAATGCGATTCTATCTCGGTGTGCTGGGTCCATGTTCGCTTGTACTTTAAAGACAAAGCCTGAAAATTTATCCTCTTCAGGCAGCACTTCTCGCTCAACCGCTTGCCGCGATTGGGGCTCTGGTGCGTATTCCGCAAATGCGTCCAATAACTCGCCAACGCCAAAGTTATTGACCGCAGAACCAAAAAAGACCGGCGTTTGTTTACCCGCTAAATAAGCCTCTATATCAAACGGTGTACTGGCCTCTCTAACTAGCTCGAGCTCTTCAAAAAAGTCTTCCACTTCATCGCCGACCAGCTCTTTTAATTTCGGGTCATCCAGACCTTTGAATATTTCTCCCGTCGCAATTTTACCGCCGTGGGTTGGACTAAAAACGTGCACCTCATCTTTATAGATATGGTAAACACCTTTAAAGCGTTTACCCATGCCAATCGGCCAAGTCATCGGTGCGCACTCAATCTTTAAAATAGACTCGACTTCGTCAATCAGCTCAAGTGGGTCACGGCCTTCTCGATCAAGCTTGTTAATAAAGGTGATAATGGGCGTGTCGCGTAAACGACAAACTTCCATCAACTTAATGGTTCTAGCCTCTACACCTTTGGCGCAATCGATGACCATTAAGGCGGAGTCAACTGCGGTCAGTGTGCGATAAGTATCTTCTGAAAAGTCTTCGTGCCCTGGTGTGTCCAGCAAGTTCAACAATTTTTCATTATGCTCGAATTGCATCACCGACGTGGTAATTGAAATACCACGTTCTTTTTCCATTTCCATCCAGTCGGACGTTGCGTGACGTGACGCTTTTCGGCCTTTCACAGAGCCCGCCACCTGAATTGCGCCGCCAAATAACAATAGTTTTTCGGTCAACGTTGTTTTACCCGCATCGGGGTGGGAAATAATGGCAAAAGTGCGCCGTTTCTTGAATTCGTTAGGCATGCTGATTAACTAGGTACAATAATGAGCTTGCATTATACGGCAAGCCTTAGTTAGCTAATAATGCTTAGCCGTTCTTTTTAAACCGTATGAGAGGATATATCCAACGAAAACACAATGGCATCTTCCTTGCCTTCTGCCGCTGGATAATAGTTTTTCCGTTGCCCTATCTGTTTAAAGCCAGCCTTTTTATACAAATTAACCGCAGCGGTGTTTGACGGGCGAACTTCTAAAAAGACGCTCTCAGCATTTTTTTTCTTTGCGACGATTAACACTTCCTCAAGAAACTTCCGCCCCAAGCCTTTGCCTTTATACGCAGGGTCCAAACAAATATTTAAAATATGCGCCTCACCAACCGCAACAGATAAAATAACGTACCCTATAAATTGCTCATCTTTTATAAGCGCCCAGTTTGAATAGCCAATCTTTATACAATCCCTAAAAATGGCTTCACTCCACGGATAACTATACATTTTTCGTTCTATGGTCATAACATCAGCAAGGTCTTGCTCTGTTAGCGGCCTTACATACAGGGCCCGCTTTTCAACAAAGCCCAATAATGTTTTTAATTTCTCCCACATGCCGGTTACTTAATGAGACTATTCGCTAATTGAATATCCGCCCACACCTGCCTTTTAGCTAAAGGCTCAGCGAGTAAATGCAACGGGTGATGAGTCGCTACGATAGGAACAGAAATATCATCGACTTCCTGCACTTCTCCAAACAGCGCACTTAATGGCTTGGGTGTTTTAAGCAAGCTTTGCGTTGCCTTTTCGCCCAATACAACTATCACCGCTGGCTTGACTAGTTCTATTTGACGCAACAAGTAGGGGCGGCAAGATGCTAGCTCTGTCGTTTCGAAGGATGCCCCTGCTGAATGGCATTTAACACTGGTGGTTAAATACCTTGCTTGTTTATTCACACCAACGGCTAACAGCACCTCCGATAATAAACGGGCGGCATTATCAGTAAACGGCTGCCCTTGCGATTCATCTTGTTCGGAAAGAAAATCACCCACGATGAGCCAATCCGCCTGCATCGGGCCGTCACTGAACACCACTTGTTTTCTTGTTTTTGCGGCCTCGCAACGCTGGCATTGCTCAGCTATGGT
>MAAC01000829.1_pt1 | contig 12349 bp, 10 predicted proteins | sample 1115981 | NCBI WGS metagenome assembly MAAC01 (sample SAMN04961126, study PRJNA320927) | seawater metagenome | isolation source: sample BD02T64 sea water enriched with oil for 64 days | place: USA:Gulf of Mexico | collected 2013-07-27 | reverse complement strand
CGGTGAGTTTTAGTGTGTGCGTGGTCTCCATTGAGTATGTATCGGCCAAATCTGCGATCAGGTTGATAAAAACCTCAGGTGTTGGTCGGTGCCCTTTATTCGCCCCCCCACGCTTGTGGGCGAGCACCCAAGAGGGTGGTTGATGTCCTGAAGGGACCCAGAGAAGGGCAATTCGGGGCATATACCGATTTTGAGGCATTAAGAATAGTTTGTTTTTCATCTATCTCTCGCCCCCCATTGGACTTGTCACATCTCCCCCCCTACCCTTGCCTCCACTCTGTCGGCCTATCGGGACCAACGGAGCAAATTCACGCCGGTGGCTCGAATGGTTTGCAAAGGATGCAGCCAGCTGACATTCCGGTTTTCGCGGGAACCCGATACCCGACCACGCCGGAACCTCGACCACCCCAAGCGATCCGCTTGCAGAGCGTTCATCACAAACCATTACTGGTTAAAAGAGACAACACATATGAAGTTCACAGAACTCGGGCTCATTGAGCCCATCGTTCGCGCGGTTTCTGCCAAAGGCTACGAGACCCCATCACCCATCCAAGCGCAAGCTATCCCTGTCGCACTCGAAGGAAAAGATATCCTCGGATGTGCACAAACTGGCACAGGCAAAACCTGTGCGTTTGCACTCCCCATCCTCCAAAGGCTCGCAGAATCACACACCGGAAAACAACGCAAGGGCTCGTCATACGGACGCTCCCCACGCGCTCTCGTCCTGTGCCCAACACGCGAACTCGCGATGCAGATCTTCGACTCGTTCGTCTCCTACGGCAAGAACATCAAGCAGCTCCGTCACACCGTCGTCTTCGGCGGCGTCTCACAGGGCAAGCAAGTCCGCACATTGCGTGACGGCGTTGATGTCCTCGTCGCAACGCCGGGTCGTTTGCTCGACTTGGTCAACCAGGGACACATTGATCTCTCGAACATCGAGGTGCTCGTGCTTGATGAAGCTGACCGGATGCTCGACATGGGATTCATTCCTGACATTCGTAAGATCGTCGAGATGACCCGCGAAGATCGCCAGACATTGTTCTTCTCGGCGACCGTTTCACGCGAAATTCGCAGACTCTCCGATTCGATCCTGACCAAACCCGTCACCATCGAGACCGCGGTGGAGTCGACCACAGTCGATGCGATCGAACAGCAGATCTATATGATCGACCGGGACAAAAAGCCCGAGCTGCTCGAGCGTGTGATTCATGATCCAGAACTCAGCCGGGCGTTGGTTTTCTCGAAGACCAAGCACGGGTGCGACAAGCTGGTGAAGATGCTCCGCAGGTTCAATGTCGATGCAGAAGCCATCCATGGCGACAAATCACAGAACGCCCGCACGCGTGCGATGCGTCGATTCAAATCAGGATCAACCAAAATCCTCATCGCAACCGATATCGCTTCGCGTGGGATTGATGTCGACAACATCACCCATGTGATCAACTACGACATGCCGCTGGATCCAGAGACTTATGTCCACCGCATCGGGCGTACCGCTCGCGCGGGTGCTCAGGGCATCGCGATTTCATTCTGTAGTTTCGATGAGATCGGGCTCTTCCGCCAGATCGAGCGTCGTTCACAGATCCAGATCCCCGTCGGACAAGATCACGAAGACCTCACCTTCGAAGCACCTCCTCCATCACGCAGCGTCCGCAAGTCACGCTCGGGATCACGCAACGGCGACTTCGGTGGTCGCGGCGGAAGAGGTGGACGCTCCGGTGGGTATGGTGGCGGCAACGGCGGCGGCAATGGTGGCGGATACCAGGGCAATCGCAAGCCTCGCACCAGCGGCAAAAAAGCCTACGGCGAACGTGACTTTGCCAACTCCAGTTCGGACAATCGATCAGACTCCCGTTCGGACAACCGCTCGGATTCTCGTTCGAACAACGGATCAGAGTTTCGTTCAGAGAGCCGTTCGGAAAATCGTGCGACTCGATCAGATAATCGTTCGGAAGGTCGTATCCCGCCACGCACACCGCGTGCACCGGGCAAGTACAAGAAGTCCAACGATTCTCACTTCAGCTCAGAGCGTCCAGAACGAACCGATCGCAACGAAGGCAGCTATGCGGGCAATGGTGATAAAACCAATAAGCCCAAGAAGCCAAAGATCAAGGTGAAGGCAAAGGGCCCGAAGGTCAGTTTCTCTTCGAGAACCCCAAAGCCTAAGAAGGGCAACGGGTATCCAAAGAACAAACCCGGCACCGGCGTACGAGTCACCCCAAAGGCACCCGCCCAAAGCCGATAACGCTCTTAAAAACCAGTTTCACGACAACGATAAGAAGTGACCTCCCCTGTACCCTCAGGGAAGGGCACTTCTTTTTTTCCCCAAACCGCCCCGTTTACAGGCAAATTTGCACAATTCCATCATTCTGGCAGTGGAAATAGGTACTTTTCCCTTCCATTCGATCGCAAAATATGGATAATGGAACATGAATCCACCTGATCGGTCCGCGTGACCCGTCGCTTCTATTCGTTTCTCTCGAGCTGTTTCGTAACTCAACAGTACCTCGCAAGGTTCACGCGCTTGGCCGATCCCTATCGAAAGGAATCGATCATGCTCACCGTCTCCCAACTACTCAACAACAAACGATCATGGAACGAAGGCGACTTCGGAACCAGCAGGATCGAACGCCTGCACACCATCTCCCAAGCATGCACAGCACTCGACGCTGCGAGGCTCATGAACGAACATCGTGTCGGCTCACTCATCGTCATCGACGGGTTCGACGACATGTGCGGCATCATCACCGAACGAGATATCCTCACCCGCGTCATCGCCGAAGAACGCTCGCCGATTGATACCACCGTCGCGCAAGTGATGACCAGAGAGGTCATCTCATGCTCGTCGGATACCAAGCTCAGCGCAGTACGCACCATGATGAAAGACAAACACATCCGACACATCCCCGTCATCAACGAGGGCTCTATCGTCGGGATCGTTTCCATCGGCGATCTCAACGCGGCAAACAACGCAGACATGAGCATCGAGGTCACCTCAATGCGCGAATACATCTCCCACGGGTAAACTCAAACCGCTCACCCAAGCCCCTTCTCGTAGTGCAAGAGCCCCTCCCCGGGATCCCAAGGGAGAGGCTCTTCCTTTTCATTCATGCCTCTGCTGCGCTATCCTTATCTCCATGCCCACCCACCAACCGACAACCGCCCATCGATTCACACCCTTCGGCACCACAATCTTCTCAGAGATGACCGCGCTGGCCAACAAGCACAAAGCCGTCAACCTCTCGCAAGGGTTCCCAGACTTCGACGGCCCAACCATCGGCAAAGCAGCCGCCATCAAAGCGATCAACGCTGGCAACAACCAATACGCGCCCATGCCCGGCGTGCCGATCCTCCGCGAGGCGATCGCCGACTGGGCATCACGAATCACCAGCATCACCGTCAATCCAGATACCGAGATCACCGTCACTTCTGGTTGCACCGAAGCGATCGCTGCGACCATGCTCGGGCTGATCAATCCTGGCGATGAGGTCATCATTTTCGAGCCCTACTACGACTCGTACCGCGCCTGCTTGGCGATGGCCGACGCCAAAGCAGTCTTTGTCACCTTGCACCCAACCCAAGATGGGTTCGCATACAACCCCTCAGAACTCGCTAGCGCTTTCTCCGACAACACCAAAGCCATCCTCATCAACACCCCCCACAACCCCACCGGCACAGTCCTCACACACGCCCAGCTCAGAGAGATCGCAGCGCTGTGCATCAAGCATGATGTCATCGCGATCTCAGATGAGGTCTACGAGCGGCTCGTCTATCCGGGCAACACCCATAGCTCGATCGCGTCGCTGCCCAACATGCAAGAGCGCACCGTCGTCCTCTCAAGCTCGGGCAAGTCGTTTTCACTCACCGGGTGGAAAGTCGGATGGGCCATCGCCCCATCGGACCTCACCGCAGGGATCAGATCCGCACACCAGTTCCTCACCTTCTCCGTCCCGACCCCATTGCAGTTTGGTGTGGCCGAGCTCTTGACCAATGGCGAAGAGGAGATCGACAAGCTCCTCACCCACTACACCCACACCCGTTCGCTGCTCGGCGAAGCCTTGGACGAACTCGGGTTCGGGGTCAAGCTCCCGCAGGGTTCGTATTTCATCATGGCCGAGCACCAACAGATCACCGAGAGGCTCGGGCTAAAGACTGATATCGATCTTTGCCGATGGCTCCCGACCAATGCCGGCGTCGCTGCCATCCCTCCCAGCGCGTTCTATCATGACCCCGTCCAGGGAGCCCCGTTCGTCCGGTTCGCCTTCTGCAAACAAACCAAAACCATCGACGAAGCAATCGCAAGGCTCCGCCAAGCCCTCAAATAACCATCTATTGCACCCGGAAGGGTGCTGGCTCCATCCCCTCGACGCAGCTCACATCCACGCCTTCGACCGTACCGAGTTCGAGTACTTGGTTCATGATCGAACCGATGCATGCCCCGCCTTGCCCGTGCGAATATGGACCAACAACATGCAGCGACTGAGGCAGATGGCTCGCCGCCTCTACGCCCCAGCGCGGAGGTGTGACGGGGTCATATATCCCGCTGAGGAGCAGCACCGGAACATCCCGTGTCACCGGATCCGCAGCGTCGTCGGGCAGGATTGACCTCGGCCAAAACGCGCACATCGCCAGTTGCCTGCGGACGCGCCCGTCGCCGATGAATGTGTTGGCCGTTTCAACAACGATCATTTCCTCGGTGATCCGATCCAGATCTTCGGCACATGTCACACACAAAAGCATCCCCAGCGACAACGCCCGGCGAATATTCCGTTCGCTGCGTATCCCCTGATCGGCAAAGGGCGAGAAGTTGCCTTTGCTCGCCTGATCGACCAAGAAAGGAATCTGCGAGCGATCGTAATACATCATGATCCGCAGGGCATCGCCGAACGATTCTTTTGAGAGTTCCACCTCGACGCGTTCGCCCGTCTGCGGATGCCCAACGGTGGTCATCACCGCCCCCTGATCCAGCACCGCCATGACCCTGTTGTAGCTTGCCCGAACATCGCCAAAGGCACCCGAGCAATCCGGATCGAGCGCACAATCGTCTAGGATCAGATCCAACGCATGTTGCGCACCCCACGCGTGATAGAGCGGGTTGATAAACGACACCGGCGCTACGCTGTTGAGAATCGCGGTGCGCACAGTCTCCGAGTGCCTGCGGATGTATTCAAGTTCTGCGCGTGACCCATACGACCCGCCATAGAGATTGATCTTGTCGTATCCAAGTGCAGCCCGCACATCGTTGATATCATCCATCGCATTGGCCGTGCCATACTGTGTCAGGTCATAGTTTTTCGACAGCTTGTCGAGGCATTCCCTGAATATCTCTTCGAGGAAGATGGGCTCGAGGTACGATTGCAGATTGTCATCCGACCCGAGCAGATCGCACCAAAGATTGTTGTCGCCGCCGGTCCCCCGTTGGCTGATCAGCACGATGTCGCGTTGATTGCGCCATGGGTGCGTCGCCCACATGTTCATCCCCTTGACCGAATTTTGCCCCGGCCCACCCGAAAAGATAAACATCGGATCCGGTACCGAATCCTCACCAACCGCAGGCAACACCATCACATCGAGTGAGATGATCCGCCCCGCCTGCGCAGCTCGATTCTCCCAAACCTTCATCGTCCCAACCCGTACCGCTGTATCGCTGGCCACATGGGTCTTGTCCACGAGCGTTAGCCCAAGCCCATCGGCTTGAACCTGCCCATCTACACAGACAACGAACAGACAGAGATTCACCACAGCGATCAGTGTTGTTATCATGCGATTATTCTACAACAAACAGCACACCCTGTCACTAGACCGCCGTTCTGATCGGTGCCAAATGTTTACATCTGGAGGATTCAGACAAAGGCCATCGGTATTTTCTGGTTATTCCCGAGGAACGATCCCTTAATTTTCACTATCCTATTCACAGATGCCCACCATCCGGTTCCAACCCAACCTCGATTACCCACGCAAGTCCCTCGCCTCTGATCTGATCACCGCGGTCCTGGGCGCCGTCGCTCCGGGTGCAGCCATGAAAAGATACTTCGATCCTCAGAGTTTCTCGCGTCCGACACATATCCTCGCCTTTGGCAAAGCTTCGATCGAGATGACCAACGCCGCCATCGAATGCCTTGGCACCAACTTCGCTCGCGCAACCGTGATCTCTACACCAACGCTCTGTGCCCAAGCCCAGTTTAAAAACAAATTCGTTGATCTGCTCGCAGCCGATCATCCGCTCCCATCGCACCTGAGCATCAGCGCAACCAACGAACTCATCGAGCACGCCCGAACCATTCCCCACGACCATCAAGCACTCGTCCTCATCTCCGGGGGCGCGTCAGCCATGCTCTGTTCGCCCAAAGAAGGTATCACCCTCGAACGCATCATCGAGACCACCGACGCTCTGTTGCGTTCGGGTGCACCGATCCAAGAGCTCAACGCTGCGAGATCGAAGCTCGAAACACTCAAGGCTGGCGGACTCGCCAAGATACTCGAACATATTACCCGCACCGACGCCTATGTCCTCTCCGATGTCATCGGCGGCGACCCGACAGAAAACATACGCACCATCGCATCTGGGCCTGTGGCTGAACCAGACATCCCACACACCATCATCGCATCCAACCAATCCGCACTCGATGCGCTGTGCGCCTGGGTCGCACTCGAACACATCAACCCGATCCACACCCAACGCGACGCGGTAGGATTTGCAGCCGACGAAGCTAAAGGCATCGCCAAAGTACTCATCGACTCGATCGAAGACACCCCGTGCGCAGTCTGTCTCGGAGGCGAACCAACCGTTGATATCACCAACACCTCCACGCCGGGCTCAGGCGGGCCGATGCTCGAACTCGCACTCGCCTGCGCACTCGAACTCTCCACCACAGACTTCCACTGGACCGTCATCACCTTGGCAACCGACGGCATCGACGGGCCAACAAACGCAGCAGGCGCCATCATCACCACAGACATGCTCAAAGACCCAACCACCATCGCCCAAGCACAACACGCACTCGAACACCACAACGCCTTGCCAATCTGTGATACACTCGGCGCCACCATCCGCACCGGCCCGACGGGCACCAATGTCAACGACATCGCACTCGTCATCCGATGGGATTAAATTTCATCCGAAACGAAGGACACTCATATGACCGTCTCACTCTGGCAACGCACCTCCAACCACACCACAGAACATTGCGATGTCGCCATCATCGGTGCAGGGATCACCGGGCTCTCGGCTGCGATCGAGCTCGAAGCGCGTGGCATCTCGGCGATCGTCCTCGAAGCCGACTATGCCGGGTCCAAAGCATCGGGTCGCAACGCAGGATACCTCATCAGAGGAGCAGCAGAGAACTATGCCCTCGCATCCAAACAACTCGGACGCGACACCGCCAAGTTCCTTTGGGACTGGACCCAGCAGAACCTCGCCGGTCTCAAAGCCCTGGGCATCGAATCAACCCCCGGCTATGCCCAACGCCCCTCGTGCATCGTTGCCCTTGGCGAGCCAGAACATAGTGAACTCGTCGAATCCCACGCCATGCTCCGCGAAAATGGATTCAAGGCAGAGCTGATCGAACCCAAAGACGCCCCGTCGGACTTGCTCTGGAAATCCGGCAAACCAACGCTCGGACTCATGAACCCGCACGACGCGGTGTGCTCGCCAATCGAACTCGTCGGGCTTCTGGGCACCGCGCTTGCATCAACACCGATCTACGAAAACGCAGAAGTCTTCCGCATCGAAGACGACGGCAACCGCATCGCCCTGCAGACACGATCCGTCGATGTCATCGCGTCAAGAGTACTCATCTGCACCAATGCCTATGCGGACGAACTCATCCCTGCGCTCAAAGGGATCATCACTCCCAACCGTGGACAGATGCTTGCGATTAAGCCTCACGATCGCTCGCACGCCAATCTCGAGTTTGCGTACTACCTCAATCACGGGTCAGAGTATGTCCGATCTGCCCCCAACGACCAGATTATCTTCGGCGGCGCCCGCACCTATCACCAGGTCAACGAGGCCACCTCAGCCGACGGTATAACCGATGAGGTTCAGTCCCACCTCGAATCATTCGTCAAGGAACTCCTCACCGATGCCTACGACATCACTGCTCGCTGGTCGGGCATTATGGGCTTCTCGCCAGACGGGATGCCGATCATCGGGCAGGTACCGATTCATACCCTCAACAACAAGAACATCTGGTATTGCGGCGGGCTCACCGGGCACGGCATGTCGATGGGCTACCAAACCGCACGCCACGCCATCGCGGTCATGCTCGACGGCGATCACACACACTTCGCTCTCGATCGGTTTGAAAACACATAAATCAGCACCGATTCCACCCGATTTAACCGGACAATCCGCTAAATAACTGGTTTATCCACACTTGCATCCTATTCTTTGTCGAGTTGCAGTTAGGCATCGCCGGGTTGGCGAGCGGCTGACAACACGGAGAAGATACAAGCTTATGGCCAAGCAAGACGACAAGTTTACGATGGAAGCGATTGTGGTAGAAGCACTCCCCAACGCGATGTTTAAGGTCCGCCTCCCCAACGAGCAACAATCCGAGATCCTCGGATATGTCTCGGGCAAGATGCGCAAGCACTACATCCGAATCCTCCCGGGCGACACCGTCACCGTAGAGATCTCCCCTTACGATCTGACGCGTGCACGCATCACCTACCGCCGCTAAATACAAGCATACAAACTATCAATAAGCCATCCAATCTGGGTGGCTTATTTATTGGTGCGAACCGCTTCAAGACACCATCGGCTCTGGGCAATCAATGAACTCCACGACCCCGGTGCTGATGTCATACACCGCACCCACGATCATCATCCCATCATCATTGGTGAGATCAATGAGCACCTGTGATTGCTCTCGGAGCGACCTGACCGAGTTGCGCACATTCGCCTCGATCGTTTGATCGACCACCGCGTCAGAATCCGCTTCAAAGTCGACCGACACACCGATATGCTCGACGATGGTTTTCATCCCCGCCGAGAGATCTGCCGTCGCTGCGGTCTGCCCAGACGCGAGCGTCTCGATTGTTGCCTGCACCGCTCCACAACAGGTATGCCCCATCACGACCACGAGCCTTGGACCAAACTTGACCGCTGCGAACTCGACGCTGCCAAGCTCCAAAGGCGTCACGATATTGCCCGCGATCCGGATCACGAACATATCGCCCACACCCTGATCGAAGACGATCTCAGGGGGCACGCGAGAATCCGAACATCCAAGCACCACCGCGAAGGGCTCTTGGTTATCAACGAGCTTGTGCGTCCGATGAAGCTCCGCCGATTCGCCTGCAACGAATCGGACATTGCCTACTTTGAGTTTTTCGAGCGCTTCCAGTGCTGGGATCATCTCTATTCCTCTCGTCGGTCAGCCTACGCATGAGCACGCCAAGGGCGGGATGGCGATTGCTCGAATTATACCAAAGCCCACTGTGTGTTGCAGCAGCGAACCCGATAAATCGAGAGGAACATTACACCTTCTTGACGAACTCAGATTTGAGCCCCATCGACCCGATGCCGGGGATTTTACAATCGATATCGTGATCGCCATCAACCAAGCGGATGTTCTTGACCTTGGTCCCGCCCTTGACGACAAGCGATGATCCTTTGACCTTGAGATCCTTGATCACCACGACCGTGTCTCCATTTTGGAGCTCATTGCCGTTCGAATCCTTCACGATTTTATCTACGTCTTCATCGGCCCCACTCACCGAGCCATCAGCCACGGATGACCACTCATGTGCGCACGATGGACACACAAACATATCACGATCCTGATAGGTGTAGTCATCATCACACTTTGGACACTTGGGCATATCACTCATAATGCAATCCTCAAATGGGGAGTATTGGCCGTCGGGTCATATACAAACACGGAATTCACAAGCCCAATGCTTGCGAATTCCGTGCCGTTAAATCGGGATGAGAGGACTCGAACCTCCGACCTTTTGACCCCCAGTCAAACGCGCTACCAAGCTGCGCTACACCCCGCTGCCACCCGATTGCTCGGGTGCTACCAAGCATAGCGCACAACCACCCGCCTGCCAACTCGCCCGAGCACGCATATCCTTTTAGACAATGACCAACACCGCCCACCAATCGATCCTCATCCAGAACGCCCGCATCATCGACCCCGCATCGGGGATGGATCAATGTGCCGATATCCTCATCGAGCAAGGGATCATCAAGGCCATCGGTTCGGATATCACTGATTCTGGCATTGATCGCGTGATCGATGCTTCGGGCATGGTCGTCACACCCGGGCTGATTGATCCCCATGTACATCTGCGTGATCCTGGGCAGACGCACAAAGAGGATATCGAGTCGGGCACCAAGGCTGCCGTCGCCGGCGGGTTCACGACCGTCTGCTGTATGCCCAACACCAACCCGTGCCTCGACACAGCCGAAGTGGTCGAATACATCCGTTCAAAAGCCGAGGATGTCGGGCATTGCCGGGTGTTCAGTGTTGCCGCCGCCACCATCGGACGCAAGGGACAAGCACTCGCCCAGATCTCACAATGCGACCAAGCCGGCGCAGTTGGGTTCAGCGACGACGGCGATGTGATCGAATCCGCCGCCATGATGCGCACCGTCTTTCAAGAGGTCCAACGCACCGGCAAAGCATTCATGCAGCACTGCCAAGAGCTCACCCTCACCAAAGGCGCGACTATGCACGAGGGTGAAGTCTCGAAAAAGCTCGGACACACGGGCTGGCCGAGGGTCGCTGAGGAACTCATCATCGAGCGTGACATCATGCTCAACGAGGGCATCAACTCCCGGTACCACATCCAGCACATGTCTTCGGGCAACTCGGTGCAGCTCGTCGATCGTGCGCAAAGAGCGGGTCAACCCGTCACGGCTGAAGCATCGCCGCACCATTTGCTGCTCACCCACGAAGCGATCGAAACGCTGGGCACCGCGGCCAAGATGAACCCGCCACTGCGTGAAGCGTGGGATATGGAGGCACTCCGCAAGGGCGTCGCCGACGAGATCATCACGATCCTCGCGACCGATCACGCCCCGCACAGTGCCGACGAAAAAGCCAACCCGATGGCCAGCGCACCGTTCGGGATCATCGGGCTCGAATCTGCGCTCGGGCTGTATCACAAAGCACTCGTCCAAACCGGGCACATCGACCTGCCCAAGCTCATCGAACTCCTGACCATCAACCCCGCCAAGCTGTGCAATCTTGACCAGCAAGGGCTCGGCAAACTCGCTGTTGGTGGCCCGGCTGACATCACCATCATCGACCTTGATCACACATGGACACTGGGCACCGATGATCTCGTCGGAAAATCGAAAAACATCCCATTCCTTGGGTGGGCCATGGCGATCAAGCCGATCATGACCATCATGGGCGGCATCATCCGCTACGAACACAATGGATAAAGAATGAACTTCCTTAAACGAATCTGGAACACACGCGAGATCTCCATCGCGATCCTCGCGATCGTCACGATCATCGTCCACCTTGTGCTCCGCTTCGGGATGGGCAGCTCAGAATACAACTACCAGCTCCCGCTGATCATCTGCCTCGCCATCGGCGGCACGCCCTTGGTCTTTGAACTCCTCGCCAAAGCCTTCCGCAAAGAGTTCGGATCCGACCTGCTCGCAGGAATCTCAATCGTCACCGCGGTGATCCTCGATGAATACCTCGCAGGTTCCATCGTGGTGCTCATGCTCTCGGGCGGCGAAGCACTCGAAGAATACGCGGTCCAGAACGCATCGAGCGTGCTCAAGGCACTCGCCAAACGCATGCCTTCGGTGGCGCATATCAAGACCGACGGCAAGCTCACCGATGTGCCCCTCGACGATGTCAAGGTCGGCGATCTCGTGACGATCTTCCCGCACGAAACCTCCCCGGTCGATGGCATCGTCATCGACGGGCACGGCGTGATGGACGAATCCTACCTCACCGGCGAACCGTACATGATGTCCAAGGCGCCGGGGTCATCGGTGTTCTCGGGCGCGATCAACGGCGAGTCCGCAATCACCATCGAAGCCACCAAGCCCGCACAAGATTCCCGCTATGCAAAGATCATGCAGGTGATGATCGAGACCGAACAACGCAAGCCTCACATGCGCCGACTCGGCGATCAACTCGGTGCGATTTATACCCCCATCGCGGTCGCGCTCGCGGTCTTCGCTTGGGTGATCTCCGGCGATCCAACCCGGTTCCTCGCGGTGCTGGTCGTCGCAACGCCCTGTCCGCTGTTGATTGGTATCCCCGTCGCGATCATCGGATCGATCTCATCGTGCGCCAAACGGGGCATCATCATCAAAGACCCGGGCGCACTCGAAATCATCGACACCTGCAAGACCATCATCTTCGACAAA
>MAAC01017954.1_pt1 | contig 12359 bp, 8 predicted proteins | sample 1115981 | NCBI WGS metagenome assembly MAAC01 (sample SAMN04961126, study PRJNA320927) | seawater metagenome | isolation source: sample BD02T64 sea water enriched with oil for 64 days | place: USA:Gulf of Mexico | collected 2013-07-27 | reverse complement strand
TATTTCGAAGGTTTTGGATAGAGTGCATCGATCTGATCTTGGTACACTTCCAGCACTTTATGCCGCCTGACCTTCAGGGTTGGTGTCATCATTTCATTGTCAATGTTGAATGCTTCTTTTGCGACCACGAACTTTCGTACTTTTTCGAAGGGGGATAGCTGCTTGTTGATTTGATCAATAGCTTTTGCCATTGAAATCTTGAGAGAGGGATTGTCGTGGACCGAGGCCAGAACGCCCGGAATTCCACTTGCTTCGCCCCATTGCTCTAGAAAATCTTCATCGGGTACAATAACGGCGGTCAGGTGGGGGCGTTTATTGCCATGAACCATGACTTGATGAATGAAAGAATGACGAAGGAGTTCGCCTTCAACTCTGGCAGGAGAAACGTTGTCTCCACCAGAGAGAACAATAATATCCTTTTTGCGATCTGTAATTTTTAGACGGCCTTTGGGATCGAGTTCACCAATATCACCAGTGTGCAGCCATCCATCCTTGATGGTCTCATCAGTATACTTTTGATCATTCCAGTAGCCGCTCATCAGCAACTCGCCTTTAGCCAGGATCTCACCATCTTCTGCGATCTTTATTTCGACACCTCTGAGCTCTGGCCCAACGGTGCTCATATCAACAATGCCGGGTCGGTTCACCGCAATAACCGGAGCTGCTTCAGTCTGGCCATAGCCTTGTAAAATGGGAAGTCCGAGGGCATGGAAAAAAAGCCCGATATCTTCGTTGAGTGCAGCGCCGCCTGAAACCATGGCTTTTAATCTGCCGCCAAAACGAAGTCGAAGTTTATTGCGCACCAGTTTTTCAAGAATGCGATCCTGAAATCTTTCAATAAAATTCAGGCTGTTGGGATCGTAATACTTTTTGCGCCCTAGTTCTTCTGCCTTGTAAAAGAGGGATCTTTTGAGTGGTTTTTCTTTTTCCAGCCCTCGCGTGATCCGGCTGTGCATTGATTCGTACAGACGAGGAACAGCCGTCATAATTGTCGGTTGGGCTTCTGCCATATTGCGAAGAAGGTGCTCTGCACCTTCACCGTAATAAATTTGCGCGCCGAGTAATAGAGGGAAGAATTGTCCCGCTGTGTGCTCATAGGCATGGGAGAGGGGCAGGAAGGAGAGGAAAGTCTCTTCACCGAGACCGAGATGATAGAGAACATCCCAGGCACCTTCGCAGTTACAGAGTATCGCGCCGTGACTGAGCATAACCCCTTTGGGTAAGCCGCCAGTGCCTGAGGTGTATATCAAGCAGGCGATATCACTGCGGGTGAACCCTTCTGTAGAGCTTTCAATATCTCCTTCAAGCTTGTTACCTTCGGCGAGCAGATGTTCCCAACTATGGATCGTGAGATCGCACTCTTGTTCAGTTTCATCGATCATAATGGCCCACATACAGTCCGGGGCATTGTCAGCCGCAACCAAGGCTCTTTTACCCAGTGCTGCGGTTGAAATAATGATCCCCTTCGCGCCAGAGTGGTTCAGGACATGGTTGTGGTTTTCGAGAGTGTTGGTGGTATAGGCCGGAACCGTTATGCCGCCTGCCGCCATGATTGCGAGATCTGCAATAAACCACTCGGGTCTGTTCTCTGCGACCAGAACGACGCGGTCGCCCTTTTCCAATCCCAGAGATTTAAGACTGCGGGCCATAGCGGTAATGCGACGAGAGGTTTCAGCCCAGCTAATCGGCCAATAAGTTTTGTCTTCTTTAAACCAAAGAAAGGGCTGTTCATCACGTTCTCTGGCGTGTTTATAAAACAGGCTGACAAGGTTTTTGTGGTGGGGCGGTGAGATACTCTGTTCCATATTCCTCGTTAGGCCTTTACCTGTTCTTATGTTTTCTTATCATTATGTAATGTTTTATTTGGCGATTCTCGCCTTGATTTCAATTTCTAGGTTCTAAGTTTATAGAGACATAGTTCGCATTTGTAGACCGCGTTTGGCGGAATGAGAGGATTTTTTATGACCGAAGCTGGGACCGGAGCTGCTCACCCTAAAGATGTTATTGATGAAAAGCTTGGTACTTTACCTGCCTGGGACCTCACAGACCTCTATCCTTCGCCTGATTCATCAGAGTTGGAAAACGATCTGGTAAAGGTTGAAAAAGCAGCGATAGCTTTTAAAGAAAAATATATCGGTAAGCTCGCAAACTTAAGCGGTGACGACCTGAATGATGCCATCGTTACTTTCGAAAACTCTCAGGAAATCATGGGCAAGGTGATGAGCTACGCTTATCTGGTCTATGCCGGGAATATGAGTGATCCTGAAGTTGGTAAGTTTTTCCAATCCATGCAAGAACGCAGCACAGGTATTTCCAAGCACATCTTGTTTTTCACACTGGAACTGAACAAGCTGGATGAAGGCGAGCTAAAAGAGAGAATTCAAAACAGCTCTCTTTCAAAATATGCACCGTGGTTGAGAGAACTTCGCGCGCAAAAAGAGCATCAACTTTCTGATGAACTCGAAGGTCTGCTGCATGAAAAAAGTGTTTCCGGTCGGTCAGCCTGGGTTCGACTGTTTGATGAAACAATGGCGAGCCTGCAGTTTCCGTTTAAAGGTGATAAACTTAGTTCTGCACAGATCCTCAACAAATTAAGTAACCGCGACCCTGAAGTCCGCAAAGAAGCTGCGCAATCTTTGGGCAAGGTTCTGGGCGAAAATCAACGTCTTTTTTCCCATATTACCAATACTTTAGCTAAGGACAAAGAGGTTGAAGATCAGTGGCGCGGGTTTGAACAACCCGTTTCCTCACGCAATCTGGCCAATGTTGTCGAAGATGAGGTTGTTGATGCACTGGTAAGTTCGGTTTCTGATTCTTACGAAGACCTTGCTCATCGCTATTACAAATTAAAAGCTAAATGGTTTGGTGTTGAGCAGCTCCCCTATTGGGATCGTAATGCGCCGCTGCCAGATGACGATGACGATGTGATTAACTGGGATACGGCACGGGAAACGGTTCTCACAGCTTATGCAGGGTTTTCACCGAAGCTCGCCGAAGTTGGACAAAAGTTTTTTGACAACCCTTGGATTGATGCGCCTGTAAGACCGGGGAAAGCTCCTGGAGCTTTTGCACATCCAACCGTCCCCTGCGCCCACCCTTATCTTCTGGTGAATTATCAGGGGCGTACCCGTGATGTGATGACCTTGGCGCATGAGCTCGGACATGGCGTTCATCAGGTATTGGCAGGTGTTCAGGGGCCTTTGATGGCTGATACGCCTTTGACCTTGGCGGAAACGGCGTCGGTCTTTGGTGAGATGCTGACTTTCCAGTCCGTTTTGAAAAAGAAAGACGATGCCAAGGCACGTCGTATTATGCTGGCTTCAAAGGTTGAGGACATGCTCAACACTGTGGTTCGACAGGTGGCGATGCACCAGTTTGAAACCAGAGTGCATGCCGAGCGTCGAAAGGGCGAACTTCTCCCTGAGCAGTTGGGTGAAATCTGGATGGATACACAGCGCGCCAGTCTTGGGCCTTCGATCCGTTTCGAAGACGAATATGCTTCCTACTGGTCGTATGTACCGCACTTCATTCATGCTCCGTTCTATGTTTATGCCTACGCATTTGGGGACTGTCTGGTTAACTCTCTCTATGCAGTTTATCAGCAAAGTGAAGAAGGGTTTGCCGAGAAATATCTCGAGATGTTGTCCGCCGGCGGATCAAAGCGTCACAAGGAATTACTGGCACCCTTTGGACTTGATGCAAGTGATCCTGATTTCTGGAAACAAGGCTTGAAAGTCGTGTCCGGGTTTATCGATCAGCTTGAAATCATGGAAGACTAAACGTCAAAACGATCTTACTTTTAAAGCCTTCCTCTTTGAGGAGGGCTTTTTTTGTTGGATGAAAATAGCTTGGAATCGATCCTGATTGATTTGGCTCAATGCGCTGATCTAAAAGCAGGAATAACAATAATCTCTATAATCATGAGCTTGGATTAACGACAAAGTATTCCATAGTCCAGGCCTGTCGAAATGGAGATTTTTCTGTGCATAAAATCCTAAAATCACTCGCTGTGCTAATGATTGGTACCGGAGCGATGTTTTCCTCTATTCCAAGCTACGCGAGTGAAGCAGGGGATATTCTTATTCGTTTAAGGGGGATTGGTGTGATCCCTGATGATGGGGGGAATACCACAATCGGTGGAGAACCTGATCTTAGTAACTCTTACGTTCCCGAACTTGATATCAGTTATTTTTTCACAAAGAACATTGCGGCTGAGTTGATACTTGCAACGACAAAGCATAATGCCAAGGTGAAAAATATTACCGGTGGGGGGGGCGCTGACCTCGGTGATGTCATGTTGTTACCTCCCACTTTGACTGTTCAATATCATTTTACCAATTTTGGCAAATTCAAACCCTATGTTGGTGCAGGGGTGAATTATACCATTTTCTATAATGCTGACGGGGCAAATGGTCTTGATGTTGACTATGACAACAATTTTGGCGCTGCAGCTCAGATTGGTATGGATTACGAACTTAATGACGTATGGTCTTTAAACCTTGATGTGAAGCGATTGTGGCTCAATACAGATGCGACCATTAATGGCGGTGCTATTAAAGGAGATGTTGATGTTGATCCGTGGATTGTTGGCGTGGGCATTGGGTATCGCTTCTAAATACCATCGTGAATAGTATTCTATAGTCATCAAATTGCTTTTTGTTGAGCCGTCCGTCTTGCGCCGCCCATGTTTATTTGGGGGGCGCTCTTTGGTTTGGGGTAAGATTTCAGCCATTGAAACCTAATTGAGGAAAAATTTGCGCGTTATAGTAGCCGGAATATGTAATATATTTGGGGTATATCTGGAAGTTATTCGCGGGTTCCCCATATACATTATGATTCTCACTTGCTCTTGTTAATGGTGGGGATAGATAATTAGCTCGCATTAATTCGAAGGAATTTCTCGTGTCGGACGACAAGAAGTTGGATGATATTGCAGATGATCAATCTCGCCTGACGGGGCGGCTTAAACGCTACGCTCAGGTTGGAACCTCTGTTGGTGGATTGGCGGCTCAAGTTGTCGGTAGCAGGGTTTTTGGAACCGGGCTGGATCGAGCTAAACATTCATCGGATTTGAAAAACGCATTGGGGGGGCTTAAGGGTCCCTTGATGAAGGCGGCCCAAATTCTTGCGACGATCCCCGATGCTCTACCTAAAGAATATGCAGAGGAACTTCGCCAACTCCAGTCCAATGCGCCATCCATGGGGTGGCTCTTTGTCAAACGCCGTATGAAAAGCGAACTTGGCGTGGACTGGCAGAAAAAATTTGAAACTTTTGAGCACGAAGCAATCGCTGCGGCGTCTCTCGGTCAAGTTCACTGCGCACAAGGGCACGATGGAACAAAGTTCGCCTGTAAGCTTCAGTACCCCGACATGATTTCTGCGGTAGAAGCCGATCTCAAGCAGCTAGGCTTACTTTTTGGCATTTATCGGCGTTACGACAAGGCAATCGATCCCACAAACATCCATAAAGAGCTGTCTGACAGACTGCGCGAAGAACTGGACTATCTTCGTGAAGCCCAGAACATGAAACTGTATCAGCACATACTCCGGAATGAGAGCAAGATCTTTGTTCCAAAGTCGGTGGATGAGCTTACGACACGACGTCTGATTACCATGACGTGGCTCGATGGAAATCCCCTGTTGGATTATATCAAAGATCATGAAGATGATATAGACGCACGCAATCAAGTGGCGATGAACATGTTTCGCGCATGGTATGTTCCCTTTTATAAATACGGCGTTATTCACGGAGATCCTCACCTCGGTAACTATTCTATCCGTAAAAACGGCGATGTTAATCTTTTGGATTTTGGCTGTATTAGGGTGTTTGAGCCTTCTTTTGTTAAGGGGGTGATCGATCTTTATTTCGGGTTAGAGCAAAACGATGAAGCGCTGGCTGTGCAAGCTTATGAAAGCTGGGGGTTTAATATCAAGAACAGGGAGATGCTCGATACATTGAATATCTGGGCACATTTTCTTTATGGGCCTCTTTTACAGGATCGCAAACGGACTATTATCGATGGCCATCAAGGCGGACCCTACGGGGCCAAGGTCGCGAATAAGGTCCATAATGAATTACGTCGACTTGGTGGGGTGAAGCCACCAAGAGAATTTGTTCTCATGGATCGGGCTGCAGTTGGTCTGGGGTCAGTGTTTATGCACCTGAAAGCGGAAATCAACTGGCATCAGCTATTCCATGATCTTATCGGTGATTTTAATTATATGAACTTGGCCAAACAACAGTCTTCGGCCCTGCAGAAGTGTGGTCTTCCTGACCCCAATAAAGCTTGATAATCACCTGTGTATACATGAGAATCGGTATGTTTTAGTGCTGAAATTCACTAGCTGAAGTTTCTTATAGGAGATATTTTCCTTACTGGAACATATCTTAACCCATTATATTGAGCGAATTAGTCAGTTATTGTGCAGCGCACCCTTGCGGCACATGGTGGAAAAACGCTTTAATAAAACTGACATGTGGTCAGCCTTGAAATGCTGGCTGGGGAATTGATGTGGGGAGATAATATGAAAATTGCTATTCCCAAGGAGCGCCGTGCGAATGAAACACGTGTGGCAGCTTCTCCTGAGACAGTCAAAAAACTGATTGCTCTGGGATGTGACGTCGTTGTGGAAAAGGGCGCAGGTTCTTCTGCGAGCTTCACCGATGAGGCCTTCAAGGCGGCCGGTGCTACAATTGGAAAAGACGCCGCGACGACATACAAAGATGCTGCAGTCATCTTAAAAGTTCAAAAGCCGATAACAGGTGGTAAAGAAGATGAGATCAAGGGGCTGGCTAAAAGTACCGTTGTAATCTCTATCACTGATCCTTATCGATCTACAAAAGAACTGGATGCTTTTGCCAAGTCTGAGTTGACAACATTTGCCATGGATTTTGTACCACGCATTACACGTGCGCAGTCTATGGATGTTCTCTCAAGTCAGTCCAACCTTGCGGGTTACAAAGCCATCCTTGATGGCGCAGCAGTCTTCAACCGGGCCTTCCCGATGATGATGACCGCTGCGGGGACCATTGCGCCAGCCAAAGTCTTCGTGATGGGCGCGGGTGTTGCTGGTCTGCAGGCAATTGCGACCGCGCGTCGTCTTGGTGCTGTTGTGTCGGCTACCGATGTTCGACCAGCTTCGAAAGAGCAGGTTGAGAGCCTCGGTGCATCTTTTGTTGCGGTTGAAGATGATGAGTTTAAACAAGCCGAGACAGCTGGCGGTTATGCCAAAGAGATGTCTGATGCTTACAAAGCCAAACAAGCAGCCCTGATTGCCGAGACCATTGCCAAGGTGGACATGGTCATTACCACGGCCTTGATTCCAGGTCGTCCTGCACCTGTGCTGGTGACCGCAGATATGGTTAAATCCATGAAGCCGGGGTCGGTTATTGTCGATTTGGCTGTGGAGGCTGGTGGTAACTGTGAACTGTCACAAGCGGGCAAGGTGGCTGTTAAGCACGATGTCTTTATTGTTGGTTATGAAAACATGCCGGGCCGGATCGCAACGGACGCTTCATCGCTTTATTCGCGCAATGTCTATAACTTCTTCGAACTTCTTTTTGATAAAGAGACAAAGAACCTGAAGATCGACTGGGAAGATGAGATTGTTAAAGGCACGTGTGTCACGCACGAGGGCAGTATTGTTCACCCTGCCTTAGCTCATGCTGAAAAAGAAAAGCCAACTCCTGCAAAACCAGCTCCTGTAAAAAAAGCAGAAGTTGCTGCTGATGCCCCCGCGAAGACTGCTAAAAAAACGCCGACCAAGTCTGGTGCTAAATCTGGAGCAAAAGCGAAAGCGTCTCCCAAAGCTAAGCCAGCAGCAAAAGCAAAGGCAAAGCCCGAAGATAAAAAAGATGGAGGGTCTGCCTGATGTCGAGTGAGGAATTTATCAACAAAGCGACGGAAGCTGCGAATGCAGCCCGTGCTTTATCAAACGAAGTGGCATCCCTTGCTTCAGAAGCAAGCAGGTTAGCGGTTGATGCATCAGGTGCAGATGGTTCCCCCTTTATCATGGGACTTACTGTGCTGATCCTAGCCGTTTTCGTGGGGTATTATGTCGTCTGGAATGTTACGCCTGCACTCCATTCTCCCTTGATGGCGGTTACAAATGCGATTTCATCCGTGATTATTGTCGGAGCTCTAGTTGCTGCGGGACCTGCGGATGTGGGCTTTAGTGAAATTATGGGTTTCATCGCCATTGTGCTTGCTGCCGTAAATATATTCGGCGGCTTTATTGTCGCGCAGCGCATGCTGCAGATGTTCAAAAAGAAACAATAGGGGGCTCATTATGTCATCAGATCTTTCTGCTCTGTTATATCTCGCTGCCTCTGTCTGTTTTATCATGGCATTGCGCGGCCTTTCTCACCCAACAACCAGCCGCCAGGGCAATATCTTTGGTATGGTCGGGATGGTTCTTGCTATTGGAACCACTTTGGCTTCGCCTGGAGTTGTTAGTTTCGGCACCATTTTGTTGGGGCTACTCATTGGTGGCGCGATCGGTACGGTTATCGCGCTCCGCATTCAGATGACGGCCCTGCCGCAACTGGTTGCGGCGTTCCATAGTCTGGTCGGTTTAGCGGCCGTCTGCGTTGCCCTGGCGACGTTCTATAAGCCAGAAGCCTATGGTATCGGTATCGTTGGTGATATCCAGGTTTCAAGCCTTGTTGAGCTTGCGATTGGTACTGCTGTCGGCGCAATTACTTTTACAGGCTCTGTGGTTGCCTTTGCCAAGCTTCAGGGGCTGGTTTCTGGTCGACCGCTGGTGTTCAAGTTCCAGCACACGCTCAACGCTGCCCTTGGCGCATCGGTTGTCGTGTTGCTGGTTCTGCTTTGCACAACTCAGGAGCCTATCTATCTCTGGATATTGGTTGCGGTTACTCTATTGCTCGGATTTTTGTTGATCCTGCCAATTGGTGGGGCAGACATGCCGGTTGTTGTGTCCATGCTGAACTCCTACTCCGGTTGGGCGGCTTGTGGTATTGGCTTTACGCTACAAAACAACCTTTTGATCATCACAGGTGCTCTGGTTGGCTCTTCCGGTGCGATTTTGAGTTACATCATGTGTAAGGCGATGAACCGCTCTTTCATCAGTGTTATCCTCGGTGGCTTCGGTGCTGAGGGAGAAGCTGGGCCTGCTGGTGCTGACGGCGATGATGATCGCATGGTCAAATCTGGATCTGGTGATGATGCGGCTTTCTTGATGAAGAATGCTGGCTCCGTTGTTATCGTGCCTGGCTACGGCATGGCGGTTGCGCAGGCCCAACACACTCTGCGTGAAATAGTTGATCTGCTAAAAGCTGATGGCGTTAAAGTGCGTTATGCGATCCACCCGGTTGCGGGGCGGATGCCTGGCCACATGAACGTACTATTGGCTGAGGCCTCTGTGCCCTATGATGAAGTCTTTGAGATGGATGAGATCAACCGGGACTTTAAGTCTACGGATGTGGTTTTTGTCATTGGGGCCAATGATATTACCAACCCTGCAGCGAAGACTGATCCTAAATCTCCGATTTACGGGATGCCAATTCTCGAGGTTGACGGGGCTCAGACAGTCTTGTTCCTCAAACGAGGAATGTCCGCAGGTTACGCGGGGGTTCAAAATGAACTCTTCTTTAGAGATAACACCATGATGCTCTTTGGCGATGCCAAGCAAATGTGTGAAAAAATTGTCAAATCTCTTGAGCAACTTTAATTAAGCTTCAAAGATGACCAACTATAGAAAAGGGCTCCTGTTTTGGGAGCCCTTTTCCTTTGGATACGAACAGCAGTAGACGCTAAGACAACAAAATTTGCTTAGGGGGAAATCAGATCTTGAATAATTGGCGGAAAACGATCATTTATCGCCTCCCCATTTCAAACCGTATTCCTACAGGATAAAACCATGAGTGATTTCTCGATTGGTATTGATTTCGGTACGACCAACACAGTGATCGCTCTGGCCGAACGGGGTAAACCTGTCCGTTCCGTGAAATTTAAGCACAGCGATATTCTCCACGACGTATATCGCAGCCTTCTTTGTTATGAAAAAACGATCCAAAATCAACGTCCGCTCGTTGATGTGACTGGTGGCCCCTGGGCTCTTGATCAATATCTGACCGCACGCGGGGAAGTTCGCTTCCTCCAGTCGTTTAAAAGTCATATTGCGAGTAATCTGTTTAAAGAAACCCAGATATTTTCAAAACGCTATACCTTGGAAGACATCATGTCTGATTTCTTTCAAAAATTTATGCAGGATTCAGGAGAGCAGTTTCCGCTTGATAGTGCGAAAGTCATTGCGGGGCGACCAATCGTATACGCGGGTTATTCGCCGGATGAAGACCTTGCAAGAGATCGATATGATACTGCCTATAAAAGTATCGGGTTCACAGATGTTAGTTATGTCTATGAACCGGTTGGCGCCGCTTACTATTACGCAAGTAAAATTGAGCGTGAAGCGACTATTCTTGTCGCTGACTTCGGCGGAGGAACCAGTGATTTTTCCATCATCCGTTTTGAACGAGTGGGAGATCAACTGAGCTCAACGCCACTTGGTTATGCAGGGTTGGGGATTGCAGGGGATACTTTTGATAGTCGTTTGATTGACCATATTGTCTCACCTTTCCTTGGTAAGGGAAGTGGATATTATTCCCTTGATCGGCAAGTTCTGGATATGCCAGGCAACTTTTATAATCGCTTCTCGAAATGGCATGAGCTTGGGATATTGAAGAGTCCGACAACCTTGAGAGAATTGCGCGAGCTTAAATCTGTCGCTGTCAATCCTGAGCTCATTGAAACCTTCATCGATGTTGTCGATAACGACTGGAGCATGGACATTTACGATGCCATTTCCAGAGCGAAGATGGACTTAACGAAAAGAGATGAAACCAGTTTCTCTGTACAGTTCAGTAACAAGTCTATCGAAAAAAAGGTCACTCGTGCGGACTTTGAAAACTGGATAGCCAAAGATTTATCCGCCATCGAGAAGAAAGTAGAGGGCCTGCTGGCCGATAGTAACATGGCAGTCACAGATATAGATAAAGTGTTTCTAACGGGGGGAACGTCGTATGTGCCTGCTGTTCAACAGCTCTTCGCAAAACACTTTGGTAAAGATAAGCTGGCGAGCGGGAAGCAACTGGAATCCGTAGCTTATGGTTTGGCCTTGGTTGGGCTGGATCAAAATGCTGAGACCTGGACGGTCTAAGAGGTACTGTCTTAAAGCTGGATGCAAAATGGGCCGCCATCTGGTTTAGATAGCAGCCCATTCCTCTTCCATAGGAAGATATCTCGCCTTAAGCGACGTTCAACGAACGCCGACCAGACTTAATAGCCTTCACGTTCCATACGTTTGCGAAGAAGTTTGCGATAGCGACGAACTGCTTCAGCCGCCTCACGCTTCCTGCGCTCACATGGTTTTTCGAAGTGGCGACGCAACTTCATTTCACGGAAGACACCTTCGCGTTGCAGCTTTTTCTTAAGCGCGCGAAGAGCCTGATCAACATTGTTATCACGAACGTGTACTTGCACGGGCGATCAGCTCCTTTCTAACGTCAGATCGAAATGATCTGACTGAGTTTTCTCGGTTGCCCGAGTTGAACACATAAAGAACCTCCGCTGAGCCAAAAGCACAGCAGGTCCGAGGCTGTAGGTATCACAGCCTGTGGTTAATGTGAAGGAAAGAATCTGCGACTCCCGAGATTCTTTTGTAAGTGTTTCCCTGTCTTTCCCGGGTATTTCTCGATGTCTTCCTGCCAGATAGAGTGACGTTGAAGTTTATCGATGAAGGTAAAGGGAATTTGTTTTGACCCCTGAAGTCTTGAGTTACATAGTATAATCATGACGTTACTTAAAATATCAAAAATGGGTCACCCGGTTCTCTGGCGTAAAGCCGATCCGGTGGATAATCCTTCTCGCCCGGACATTCGTGACTTGGTCGAAAACATGATCGAGACGATGGAGGATGCCGGAGGTACAGGTATCGCCGCGCCACAGGTTTACGAGTCCCAAAGAGTTTTTGTCTTTTTTGTCTCTCGATTACGAGCCAAAGCAGAGGCAGAACGTCTGGGGATCGAACTTGAAGGTGATGGGGCTGTGCCTTTAACCGTTTTGATCAACCCGGAACTTGAATTCATCGGTGAAGATAAGGACGAAAGCTGGGAAGGGTGTCTTTCAATCCCAAACCTTATGGGCAAAGTGTCACGTTATCGGTCAATTCGCTATCGAGGATACGGACTTGATGGTAAACTGATTGAGCGTCAAGCCACAGGTTTTCACGCGCGTGTTGTTCAACATGAATATGATCATTTGGATGGCATACTTTATCCTGAGAGAATGACCGACATGCGTCAGTTGATTTTCTCATCTGAAGTGGCACATCAAAAA
>MAAC01011591.1_pt1 | contig 12375 bp, 9 predicted proteins | sample 1115981 | NCBI WGS metagenome assembly MAAC01 (sample SAMN04961126, study PRJNA320927) | seawater metagenome | isolation source: sample BD02T64 sea water enriched with oil for 64 days | place: USA:Gulf of Mexico | collected 2013-07-27 | reverse complement strand
GCAACAACGAATGAGTTAAGTACATTTGATGAAGTGATACTCGCTACAGGTATTACTCCTCGTTTACCGGAGATCTCAGGTATTGATAATCCTAAGGTAATGACGTATTTAGATGTTTTACGCGATAAAAAAGCAGTAGGAAAACGTGTAGCTATTATAGGCGCTGGTGGTATTGGATTTGATGTCGGTGAATACTTATCGCATCAAGGTAAATCAATAAGCTTAGATAAAAATGCCTTTATGAAAGAGTGGGGCATTGATTTAAATTATTCAACTCCGGGTGGATTAACTCAGCCTGAATTTGAAGCTTCACCACGTGAAATTTTCTTAGTGCAACGAAAAGTAACAAAAGTTGGCGATGGTCTAGGAAAAAGCACAGGCTGGATACATCGCACAGTGTTAAAGAACAAAGGCGTGAAAATGATCAAAGGCGCACAATACGATAAAATTGATGATAACGGTTTACATATTACCGTTGATGATCAATCGCAACTATTGTCAGTAGATAACATTATTATTTGTGCAGGACAAAATTCACAACGTGAATTGCAAGAAAGCCTTGAAGCAAACAACGTGAAAGTCACTTTAATTGGTGGTGCAGATGTTGCCGCCGAATTAGATGCTAAACGTGCAATCAAACAAGGGACTATTGTGGCGGCAGCCATTTAATTTTAATTAGTTTTTTGATAACAATAGCGACAAAAAGGAGCCTTTTTTAAGGGCTCCTTTTGATCAGATAGTATTGCTAATGTTTGCAAATAAATTGATATTGGAAAAGGTCATTAGCAACATTTCTAAACTTGCATAGTTATATTCATTACCATCTTCAAAGTTCCAACCATTAACAATACGAATATCATTCACTGGGCCATAAGGTGTCCATGCTGAACAATCTATACCGGTAATCCAACAGGTGTCTTAAACCATTACATCTTCTTTTACTTCCGCTGCATGAGTAACGGGACCTCCTACATTAGCGAAAATACCTAATGTGTTGGCTGTTATTCTTATTATATTTTATTTCATGTATTTCCCTTTCTTTTATTGTATATTGTATATTAAGGTTGTAGTTTTCAGGTTTAGAAAGCATTGATATGATGAAATATCATGAGATAAAAGAAAGGGGTAATGAAGATACTTGTATAAGCCTTGAGCTATTTCATGCCTTTAAATCGATAGTTCAGACCATTGCTAGTATTACTATGAAATTAAATACGCTATAAAAATTATACAAACTGAAACAGGAGAACTTTACATGGATAACAAAATAAATGCTGAAGAAGAGCGCAAAGCGCTTAATCATAAAGAGCAACAACAAAGAAGTGCTGTTAATTCAGATAAAAAAAATGATTATCCTCTCTCGTTTTTAAGTTTAGAAAATGAAGAAGAAAGTTTTGTAAAAGGCTATAACTGAGTTTTATGATCATTAAATATTCGGTATAGACTACATTTTATTAAAGAGGGTGATTAATGCATAGCAGTTTAAATAGGATAAAAACAATTAGCTCTATTATTTCGGTAAAAGACATATTAGTTATATTTGCTATTAATTCTACCTGCGCTTTTTTAAAAACGATATACCATTTGACCGTTGTTGAGAGCAGTTTTGACTTTTTCTTCTTACAACTCTATGGGTATTTTAAATCAATGAATATCTTTGGCTTTTCATTGGCATTGTCATATCTAATTTTGTCTCTAGGTCCTGACAATAAAATGTCAATCACGCGTATTGCAATGATAGGTTTTGTTTCTTTTGTGGTTAGTTTTCCTTTCATATATTTTACTGGAGAACCCTGGAATGAAAGCTCTTTACATCCTTTTTTGCAAGTTACCATCTATTCATTATCGACATTGATTTTTTCCGCATGGGCAATAATGCTAATTATTTATGTACAAAGTAGGGAATCACAACCCAAGTTTCAAATGCTAAAACAGCAAATTGCAGAACACTCTATTGAGCGAGAAAAGGTAGAAATGGAAATGCACTTACTACAAGCCCAGATTGAACCGCATTTCTTTTACAATACCTTGGCCAACTTACATAATTTGATCGATCTTGATACAGAAAAAGCGAAAAGTTTACTTGAAGAGTTAACCGAATATTTACGTTCAACCGTCCCTCAATACCGCCAAAAATATATAAAACTTGATGATGAAATGGAGATGGTAAGGCGTTATCTCAATATTCAAAAAATTAGGTTTGCCGACAAACTAAATTACACAATATCTATCCCCCAGAGTTTGCTTAATCATCCAATTCTGCCCATGTCCGTGTTAACACTTGTTGAAAACTCAATCAAACACGGTATAGAAAAGCAAAAAGGCATTGGAACAATTAATATTATTGGCGAAATAAATAATAAAAATATGTTGTCTATCGTCGTGAAAGATAATGCAGGGTTAATGACAAACAATCACTATGGTATCGGCATTAGTAATTTACTTGCCAGAATGAAGGTGACTTATGGAATAAAAGCCCATTTCTCGCTGAGCTGCGAACCTAATAGTGTAACGATGGCGACAATTGAGGTGCCGAGCAATGATTAATATTTTAGTAGCTGAAGATGAAGAAATATTACGGGTGAGTTTACTTAATAAACTAGAGAAATATTGGCCTCAAACAAAAAGCATGACGTCGGTATCTTCGGGTTCAGAGGCATTAAAAATGTTAAATGTTCTGAAACCTGATATTGCCTTTTTAGATATTCAAATGGGTGATATATCGGGTATTGAGGTCGTAAAACAAACAGATCATTGTTGCCATGTTGTGTTTGTTACCGCTTATGATAAGTACGCTATTCAGGCTTTTGATACAGGAGCCATTGATTATTTATTAAAGCCATACTCAGATTCACGATTAAAAGAATGCATTGAGCGAATAAATGTCAGATTGTCATCTGTGCCATTGGATTTGAAACAGCTATTACTTAATGTAAATAGCGCTAAAGAGCAATATATAAAGCGGTTAAAAATACAAATAGGTAACAAGATTTGGTTGATCCCAGTGGACGATATTATTTGTTTAAAAGCCTGTGGTCGATATGTAAAAGTATTAACAAAAGAAAGAGAAGCCTTGGTGCGAATGCCACTTAAAAACCTTTCTGAACAATTAGATCCTGATCTTTTTTGGCAAGTTCATCGAAGTACTGTAATGAATATTTCGCATTTAGATCATCTGAAAAACATTGAGCATGAGCAAATACAGGCCCATATGAAAAATATGAAAGAGCCCATTGCCATCAGTCGAAGTTATAGCCATTTATTTCGAAATTTATCATTAGATTAAAAAACTGTGCAAATACGCCATGCTAATTAATGACGGTTAAAGAACATATAACGAATGAAGTCGATCAAAGCCGACCTGTTTAATCAGACGTTGTAAAAACCTTGGTGACCATAAATTAGGTTCTTATAACATCCCAACGGGTATTAATAGCCAAGGCTCTACATAAAACTTTGACACTTTGATAAAAATAAAACAATAACAAAACAATCGTTAATATCTCATTATGAATAGTAGATATGGCAGAAATTATTATAAAAAAGGGTTCATATGGTTTCAGTGTCTCAAGAATCAAAAATAGAAAATTGGTCTTCTCGTTTTACGTTTTTAATGGCGTCAATTGGATTTTCTGTCGGGTTGGGCAATATTTGGCGGTTCCCCTATGTTGCGGGAGAAAATGGAGGTGCAGCGTTTATCATCGTTTATTTAGCTTGTGCCTTATGTATTGGCGTTCCGCTGGTTATGTCTGAGTGGGCTATTGGACGCAAAGCTAAAAATGCCGCATCAGCTGTGGGAAGTTTTAAAGAACTAGCACAAAACGAGGGCTTAACAACAAAATGGTCTAGTGTAGGTGGGATGGGGGTCATCGCTGTATTTATGATGATGCTAACCTACACTGTGATTACTGGGTGGACACTCGACTATTTTTCAATGGCCGTTATGGGGGAGTTCACTGATGTGACTCCTGAAAAGTCAGCAACAATCTTTGACGGTTTAATGTCTGATCCTTTACGATTAATTTTTTGGCATTCGGTCGTGGTGTTTATCACCGTGTTTGTAAATTCTAAAGGAGTACAAGGTGGAATAGAAAAGGCGGTAAGAATATTGATGCCTTCATTATTTATTTGTTTGCTTATTATGGTGGCATACTCTTCTGTCGTCGGTGATATGTCGGCCGCACTGCATTTTTTGTTAACACCTGATTTTAGTTTGATCACGGGTGAGACTTTTTTATTAGCGCTAGGGCAAGCCTTTTTTTCAATTGGCATTGCGATGGCAGTGATGGTGACTTATGGGTCATACCTCGATAAGGGGGCATCAATAGGGCAAAATTCATTTATTGTCGTTTTTGCTGATACGTTTGTCGCAATGTTAGCTGGCTTTGCGATATTCCCACTTGTTTTTGCACATGGGTTAACTCCAGATGCTGGAGCAGGGCTTGTTTTTCGAGTTTTACCCGTTGCATTGGGAGATTTAGCCGGTGGTCAAATATTTAGTGCTGTTTTCTTTTTATTACTTATTGCTGCAGCACTGACATCCTGTATTGGAAATTTTGAACCTATCGTTGCATGGACTGCCGAAAGGTCTAAGTTTTCTCGACAAAAGGCTACCTATTTAGCGGGAAGCGTGATGTGGATTTTAGGAATTTTATCGGTACTTTCCTTAAATATCCTTCGCGATTTTCATCCTTTTGACTTTATTCACTTACTAGAAAATAAATCTATATTTGGAAGTTTAGACTATATTTCAGCCAGTATTTTATTACCTATTGGTGGTTTTTTTACGGCAATTTTTGTCGGTTGGAAAGTATCACCAAAAACCATGCAAGCCGAATTGAATTTATCAAATCGTCAATTTTTATTATGGCAATGCTTAATTAAGTTTGTTGCTCCTTTGGCAATTTTTGTCGTTTTCATTAGTGGAATAATGAGCTAATCATTTTTTATTATAATTCAAGAGCCATATTATGAACTTTATACAAATTATCATTCTTATCATTATTGTTTTATTTACTGGGCCATTTTCGCAACAAGTACAAGCTGGCGAAAATAAACTGCTTGTTTTGAGCTCAAAAGAAAATCGACCTATTGAAGGTGCAATTATTTATGAACGTAAAAAATTTAAAGCATACCAATCAGATCATCAAGGCTTTGTGTATTTAGATGAAAACAGTGATGATCTGCAAATTAAAGCTAAATACCATCAGCCAGAATTATTAAGGCTAAATGGCCAATCACGTCAATCAATCACGTTGAAATATAATGAAAACTTACTGGTTGATGATCAAGCGATTGTTCATCCCAAAGAAAATATCCAATGGGGAGCGCCAGATGAATATAGAATGAATAATGATTTATTGAATTATGATTTATCAATAACAGTTAACCCCGATAAAAAGTTTATTTCAGGTAATAATAAAATTAAATTTAAAATGCTTAAAGACGATGACGTGATCAGGATAGATCTATATCAAAATCTAACAGTAGATAAAATTTCATATCAAGACAAACCCATTAATTTCAAACGAGAGTTAAACGCTGTTTATATTTCATTCCCAACACCATTAAAAAATGGCAGCATTCATGAAATAAATTTCCATTACTCTGGTCATCCCATCGCTAAAGGACGTTTCGGGTGTTTTACTTTTAACAAAGACGAACAAGGTGTTGATTGGATAAATACAGCATGCCAAGGGGTAGGTTCGATGGTTTGGTGGCCTAATAAGGATCAACAATTTGACGAAGTTGAAAGTATGATTATGAGAGTTTCAGTACCATCAGCGTTAAAGGATATCTCAAATGGCCGACTGATTGAAACCCATGTTAAAAGCAATGGATATACTGAATATGTGTGGCAAACTCTAAATCCGATTAATAATTATAGTGTTTCACTCAATATTGGAAATTATGTTCATTTTGGTGAAAAGTTAGATAACTTAACCCTTGACTATTATGTATTAGAACATGACTTAGCCAAAGCTAAAAAGCAATTCAAACAAGCAAAACCTATGATGAAGACCTACCAAAAATACTTTGGCGAGTATCCTTTCATTGATGATGGTTATAAGCTTATTCAAGTACCTTATTCAGGAATGGAACACCAGAGCGCTGTTACTTACGGCAATGGTTTTCAAAATGGCTATACCCGTAGCGATGGTAGTATGAGAGATTGGACCGGTGTTGGTATTTCTTTAAAATTTGATTTCATTATTATTCACGAAACCGGTCATGAATGGTTCGGAAACAGCTTAACAAGTTATGATTTCTCTGATGCATGGATTCATGAAGGGTGGTGTACTTATGCCGAGTCTGTTTACGTAGAAGACCAATTTGGATACGGTGATGCAATCAAATATATTAATGGCTATAAAAATAAAGTCACAAATAAGTTCCCAATGATAGGCCCACCATCCCGTAGTCATTGGCCCACTTCAGATATATATTTCAAAGGGACGTTATTCATTAATACTTTAAGGCATATCATCAACGATGATGAACAGTGGTGGGCTGGTGTTAAAGAATTCACGATGACCTTTAAAAAGTCACAGCTCAATACCGCTGATGTGCTGAATTTTTTTAATGGTTATTTTAATTATGACTTTGAAAAAATATTTGATCAGTATTTATATTTCAATGAAATACCGAGCTTACTCATCTTAAAAGATAAGGATCAAATGAAATATCGGTGGAAATCCAATGTTGAAGGCTTTGGCATGCCAGTTGATGTAAAGATAAATGGAAAAGTTTCCAGAATTTATCCCAATAGTGATTGGCAAGTTTTTGCTAATAAAGGTGAATTATCGGTGCTAGAAAATTTGTTTTATATTAATGTTGAAATGTATGACAATCATTCCAACATTCTTCCTGAATAACAACAACGATAGCTGCTTTATTATCATGTAATATTCAGTAAAGTTAGCGTAAACTAAAGGGCGTCTTTGTTAAAGGATGCCCTTTTTAACGTTATTAAGTCTAATTAAACAGCACTTTAGAGGTTAAACTAACAAAACTAATTTTTTCTGAATACGATAATTTACCATTTTCATAAAGACCAATAATGTTGTTATTAGTAAGCATACCTAGTTGTGAATATCCTGCTGGTCCTGGATATACAACAAATTCATTGTCCCAATTGTTACCGTTATCTGCACTATAACGTAATGTTAGTTGAACACGTGCGCTAGTATTCGCCGGGTTTAAGAACAACAAACCTTGCTTATCATTCATTGTTAAAAGTGACGCCTGACAGATAGGGGTAGGTAGCTTTTGATTTAACGATGTTTTTTCCCAACTAGCACCACCATTATCTGAAATCGAAAATAATCGACCATTTGGGTCAGGTGGGCTTCCTACTGGAGCTATATGGCGAGTTGCCATGATTAAATTGCCATTACTTAATTCAGCAATTTCATTTTCATTGCCTGAACCAAGCTTACCTCCTTGAAGCCAAGTTTCACCATAATCATCACTGTATAATGCGATAGAGCTGCCTTGCCCACCAACTGAGGTGTTGTAAGGGATCACTAGTCGATGGTTAAAAGGGGCGAACTTTTTTTGAATACCATGGCCGGGGCCAAATACAGAGTTTGGCATAGCGAGTTCTTTGCCTTCATTCCAGCTTAGACCACCATTGTTACTCGTCTTCATATAGGACTTGTGTGGCCTTGAACCTTCAGGTGCATCAATCGGTATACCGCTTAAGTTATACGCTAAAAAAACTGTGCCGGTAATATGGTCAAATACAGGGGTCGCATTACCACATTTTCCGTGCATGTCTTGTTCGATGTATTGACAAATAATTTGCTGTTCACTCCAGCTGTTACCGCCATCGTCACTGATTTTTTGCACTAAATCGATAACACCAGTATCTAAAGCGCCGTCTCGTCTTGCTTCAGCCATCACAATAATGCGGTCTTGCTTAAGTTGCTTACCGTTTTTTAGTACTGCTCCTCGTGGAATAACTAACATCCCAGGAATGCGGTAAACTTTATAACCGTCAACACCTCCAATAAAAATATCTTTGGCTAAGCTTATTTTCGCGTTTGGTTGAGGATTTGTAATCGTACTGACTAACATCATTACCGGCAGTCCCAATAAAGCAACTAAGCTCATATTAAGTGCGTGAGTGAGGCGAAATTCGCGTTCGGTATTTAAACTGCGTAAGTTTAGAGAGAAGTTTAAAAGCAAATTAACAAGAATTGCAACCCAACTAATTAACCAAGAAAATATTACTGGATCTGAAGTGGTAATTGCTTGAAAGTAACTAAAGACTAAATTATCTAAGGTAATATAAACAATAGCCGTAGCAGCTAATAAACAAACGAATAGTTTTAGCTTTTTTGATTTTAAATGACAATCTATAGGGTTACTTTTAATGCCTTGTATCACAGTAAATGAGAAAGCACCTACATAAATTAAGGCAAGTAAAACAATAAAAGTAAAGTTGGTTAAACCTGGCTCATTGTGTTGTAAAAATAATATGATGAATAGTAGTTGTGAAACTAGCGATGTAATGTAAAGAAAACGACTGACATAGGTCATATCTTAAACCTCTTGATTTATACTGTTTGAACTTTGTTTAGCAAGCATGATTTTTCTATCTTTTTCTACAGTAAATATAGTACCGGAGAAGATAAGGGCGCAGATTAACCAAAACGATATTGCAATATTTACCATCAATTGATAGTCATTGCTTGTAGCAAGTATCAGCCCACCAATAGCAGGACCTGCACCTTTACCTATACTGTCGAAAAAGTTATACATGGAGAATACTTTGCCGCGCTGACTTGGACTATTAACGTTCATTAATAGTGCCCGTACATTTGAGCTGCCCACAGAGATGAAAAACCCACCCATTATGGCTAATGCCCAATAACTGCTTTGCTGAGCAAATTCAACATTTAATAAAATGTATTCTGGTACCATTCCGAGTAATATTACTACGGAACATAATATTGCGACATACTTAGCACGGCGTTTAAATAACCAATCGCCACAAATCGCCCACATTAAACCGCCAACAACAGTGGCAATGCCAAAAACTTCCCAAATCATGGTGGCATCTTCGGCAGAAAACCCACGTTCTTCGCGAAAAAAAGTGATGATCCAAAAAGGTAGTAATCCCCAAGGAATACTACCGGGAATGCCTTGCAAAAATAACAACACGTTAGTTTTGTTCGAGAATACCGTTTTAAATTGAGATAGATTGAATTTAACATCCTTATCTTTTGATGTTGAATCATGTGCATTACCTAGCTCATTTCTGCCGCGTTTAGGCTCTGTGGCTACTAACCAGTAAATTAATATAAGTGGAAAGCTTGGCAACGCTGCTAATATAAAGGCTAAACGCCAACCATAATCGGTTGATAAGGCATAGCTAGCTAATAGTGGCCCAGACATAATGCCTAACCCCCATGCTATATCAACCATGGCACTCGCTTTGGCTCTGTTTTTATCACTGACATAATCGGCTAACAATGAAAAGGTAATAGGGTAAATGCCACCAATACCAAAACCGGTTAGTGTGCGCATAATGACAAACATTTCAAAGTTATAAGTAACGCCAGCAATACCGGTTAATAAGCAAGGAACTTCGCCAACAGTAACAGCAATGATTAACAGTTTTTTGCGGCTTATTCGGTCATTATAATGACCGAACACTAAACCCATTATTGCCCCAAGTAGCATAAACGCAGTACCAGCCCAGCCAATGCTATCAGCAGTAACGCCATACTCTTGACTAAGCTCAGGGATAATTGCTGGAGTTATGTACATATCTGCCATTAAAAAAAATGACATAAATACAATCAAGGCTAAGCTTACTTTATCTCGAAAAGAGTTCACCGTTGTATGTATTGCAGGAATTTCAGTAGCCATAATTAACCCTTAGAACTAACGTTCATATCGATCAGTTTGTTATTGGCTAGCTTATTATTCGCAACCTTATTTTTTCTAATCAGGTCTTTATACCATAAACCACTGTTTTTAATGGTGCGTTTTTGGGTTTGATAATCGACATGAACAATACCAAATTGTTTATCGTAACCAGCAGCCCATTCAAAATTATCTAAAAAAGACCAGACAAAATAACCATGTAAATTGGAACCCTTGGCAATTTCTTGTTGCGCTGCTTGCATGTATTGACTAAGAAAATTGATACGTTTTGGATCGTCAACAACACCATTTTCAATGGTATCGTTAAAAGCAGCACCATTTTCAGTGATATATACTTTAGGATTACCGTAGTCCTCTCTAAACCATTGCAAAATGTCACTTAATCCCTGAGGAAAAACCTCCCAACCCATAGAAGTATGCTGTACGCCATCTTTAATAAAATCTTTATCTGGCACATCTCCACCGTCTTCAATCCAAGCATTTAAGAATGGCACCCAAGGGCTGTACTTTGCAAACTCTCGTGAATAATAATTAATGCCAATAAAATCGACAGGTTGTTGTATTATTTCCAAGTCACCTTGCTCTATTTTGGCTTTAAACCAGCCAAATTTTTTCCATAATTCTTTAGGATAATGTCCTTTTAACAGTGGATCAAGGCTGATAAAATTCATAAATTCATTTGCCAGAGCCGTTGCTTTCTTATCTTTTTTGCTCGATGTTTTTGGGTATATTGGGGTAAAACTCAACGTAATACCGACTTGTGAATCAGGATAGAACTGTCTAATTTTTTTAACGGCAAGACCATGAGCTAAATGTTGGTTATGCATTACGGTTAAATAACGCCAAGGTTTGACTTTCCCTGGTGCATGTTTGCCCATAACGTAACCAAAACAGCCGTGTTCCCATGGCTCATTTAGCGTGATCCAATTTTTCACTCGATCGCCTAGTGCTTTAACAACTACTTCAACAAAGTCAGCAAAGTCATACGCTGCTTGCCTTGATAGAAAACCATCATACTTATCATCTAATGCTTGTGGCATGTCCCAATGAAATAGTGTCACATAGGGGGTGATACCCGCAGCAAGTAGTTCGTCAATTAAATTACTATAAAACTCAATACCTGCTGGGTTGACAACATGGGTCCCACTTGGCATTACACGTGACCAAGAAATAGAAAGTCGATAGGCATCTAAGCCTATTTCTTTCATCAAGGAAACATCGTCTTTGTATCGATGATAATGATCACAAGCAATATCACCGGTATGTCCTTTTCTAATTTTGCCTTTTTTATGACTAAAAGTATCCCATACACTTATTCCACGACCATCTTCATTGACAGCCCCTTCAATTTGATAAGATGCTGTAGCGGTTCCAAAAATAAAGTCTTTTGGAAAAACTGTTTTTATAAAGGAAATAGGTTCTTTCATTCTTACAGATTACCCTTGTTTCAAAATTGGCCATTGACTGCCAACTTGTTTGTTACGCAAGGTGATTAAGCTGCCAAATTGTAAGAAGACAAATTCACTTTGTGTTGGCCGTAAAAACACGTGGTCATCAACATCTAAATTAACGTTTTTAGAGCTATTTACTATTTCTTGGTTAGTACTGGTGCCAAACAGACCATTACCTTGTAATCCTTGTGGGGATTCATATTTGGCAAGCCATTTTCCACCATAAATGAAATAAGTTTGTTGCATATTTGGATCCCATAAAGGGAATATGTTTTGTGCAAATTCAATGGCCGGTATTGATGTTCCCGACATTTTCTTTAAAACTGGCGTGGAGATAAATGCAGCGGGTTTAAAAGATGACAGTGAAGGCAAATCAAAATCTACTGGTTTGACAAAACAAGAGCCAGCAGAGAGTTCATTGGCAACCGTGTTACTTTTGTGCATATCTAAACTTGGACTACCTGCTCCGTTTAAACAAAGTTGTTGTTCTTTGTAATTGCTATTTAAGCGATAAAGTCGGTCAATAAAACCTTGATAGATAATTTGGGATTCTTGGTAAGCTTTTTCAGCTGATTTTACAATACTAGGAATTTTAACAACATGTGGGTCATAACCCATGAAACCAGAAAAACTTAAATATTGGGCATTGCTTTCGATAAGAGAAATTAAAGCATCTAGCTCATCAGCTTGCTGTAAACCACCACGATGTAAACCGACATCAATTTCAATATTTATTTTAAAATGCTGATCTAGTGATTGAGCTAACGATAAGTACTGTTTAAGTCTTTCTTCACTATCAATTAGCCACTGTAGTTGAGTTTTAGCATCAAACTTATTTTGACTGTTTAGGCTTTGATAAAAATCCTTCGCTGCCTTCACAGGTAAAGGCTTACCCATTAATACATCACTTTTAGGATAGGCTTGTGCAATATGTGTTAGGAAAGGTTGGTGAAAGACCATCAACTTGTTAGTTTGAGTTTTTTCCATCAAATAACCGAGTAGCTCAGGGCTAGGTACTGATTTAGCA
>MAAC01018232.1_pt1 | contig 12384 bp, 13 predicted proteins | sample 1115981 | NCBI WGS metagenome assembly MAAC01 (sample SAMN04961126, study PRJNA320927) | seawater metagenome | isolation source: sample BD02T64 sea water enriched with oil for 64 days | place: USA:Gulf of Mexico | collected 2013-07-27 | reverse complement strand
CGTTTGCAACAAGAACACCACAAGGACTTTATCATTCTAGAGAAAGCCGCGTCTGTGGGTGGTTGCTGGCGCGACAATACCTACCCGGGAGCTGCCTGCGACGTTCCCTCTCATTTATATTCATTTTCATTTGAGACCAACCCAAACTGGGGGCGACGCTTCTCAGGGCAGACCGAGATTTTGGCTTATATGCAGGGCTGCATCAGCAAGCACCAGCTGCAAAACAAAATTCGTTTTCAGCAGGAAGTCGCTGAGGCTAAGTTCGATGCGACTAGTGGCCTGTGGCAGATCTCTACGGTGCAGGGCCAGCACTACCAAGCTCGCTTTTTAATATCTGCCTGCGGTCAGCTTAGCCGCCCGGCCTATCCCAACCTTAAAGGTATAGATAACTTCAAAGGTGCCAAATTTCACTCGGCTACGTGGGACCACAGCTTTGACTTGAAAAATAAAAAAGTAGCGGTTATTGGCACCGGCGCCAGCGCCATTCAATTTATCCCTGCTATTGTCGATCAAGTCGCTGAACTTAATCTATTTCAGCGCTCGCCCCCTCATGTACTGCCCAAGCCTGATCGCGCCTACCGAGCCTGGGAAAAGACAATGTTTCGCAGGCTTCCTTTTACGCAAAGCTTAAGCCGGCTGGCGATTTATTCACAGTATGAATCTCGCGCCATTGCTTTAGGTCCCCTCAAGTTTCTTTTAAAAGGCCTCGAATGGTCGTGGAAGAATAATATGCACCGCCATGTGAAAGAGCCAGAACTGCGGGCAAAGCTAAGCCCCGATTACACTATAGGTTGTAAGCGTATCCTGCTGGCTAACGACTACTACCCGAGTTTAGCTAAAGACAATGTAGCAGTAGACGTCAGTGGTGTAGAAGAAGTAAAAGCGCACAGTATTGTCAGTAAAGAAGGAGCTGAATATCCAGTCGATGCTATTATTTTTGGCACGGGCTTTAAGGCTACAGAATTTTTGGCCCCGATGAAAATCACTGGACTCGGTAATGTTGACCTAAACAGCACGTGGCTACATGGTGCAGAAGCCTATAAAGGCATCACTATTACCGGCTTCCCCAATTTGATGATGTTATACGGCCCCAATACCAATGTCGGCCACAACTCGATAGTCTATTTAATAGAAAGCCAAATCAAATACATTCTCGATTACATCAAGCAGGCCAACACGAAACAACTTCGTTATATGGATGTTAAAACCGAACGCCAACAGCAGTTTAACCAAAAGCTTCACCACGATTTACAAAACTCGGTCTGGAATACTGGAGGCTGTACCAACTGGTACCTCACTGACGAAGGTAAAAACACCAATAATTGGTCTGGGCTTACCCTAAGCTACAGAAAAACAACTCAAAAGATTAATCTGCACGATTACCACCAAGTAGGTAGCTAAAATGAATAAAAACATATTGATCACGGGGGCAGCCTCAGGTATTGGTAAAGCAACTGCAGAGTATTTTCATCAGCGCGGCTGGCAAATTGGCTTGTTGGATATCAACCAAGAATCCCTAACAAAGTTCAGTCAAAGCTTAGGCGCTGAACGGGTTTGGCAGCAGGCCATAGACGTCACAGACCAAACTGCGGTACAGCAAGCTCTATCAGAATTTTGTGCGCTCAATGACGGCCAGCTACATGTGCTATTTAACTGTGCTGGCATACTAGCTCTAGGCGCGTTTGAGTCTATTCCACTTGAAAAGCACCAGCAAATTTTCAACATCAATATCAATGGCCTGATGAACCTCTGTTACCAAGCTCAGCCCTTTTTGAAAAAGACAGGGCAAGCTTGCGTGATCAATATGAGCTCGGCCTCGGCATCATACGGCGTGCCTTATTTAGCTAGCTACTCTGCTTCTAAATTTGCCGTCAAAGGTCTCACCGAAGCCTTGAATATAGAGTGGCAAAAACACGACATTCGTGTCTGTGACGTAATGCTTACAGCGTTTAGGCGTCAAGCTATCTGCCGAAAGCATCGCTCAGACCGTATGGCGTAGTGCCCATAACAATCGCTATTCCAAAGTGCATTACCCTGTCAGCTTATTTCTAAAAAGTATAATATTACTCAGCAAACTTAGCCCCGCCAGCGTAAACCGCCGGGTCATGCAAAAAATAGGTACCTAAGTGAAACTCAATCTACCCACTCGCCTCGTACGGCTAATAGTGAATGGCTCATCTAGCTCTTTTCTGAATGTACGTACACCCCTTTCAGCACAACGATTGTTTTTAGACGCCTTAGGTGGCTATAACCCTCTACCCAGCAATATCAACTGCAGCACATCTCAATTAGGAAACCGTCCCGCCCAGTGGTTCACCCCAAAGCAGGCCTCACCTGACAAGGTCATTCTATATTGCCACGGCGGTGCCTATTGCATCGGCTCACCTCGTTCTCACCGCGACCTGTGCAGTCACTTGGCCCTGTATGCCAATATTCCCTTGGTCATTGTGGATTACCGGCTCGCTCCTGAGCACAAATACCCCGCAGCCCTAGAAGATATTATTAAAGCCTACCACGAGCTACTTGCTCTTGGTTATCAAGCTCATAATATCGCAATAGTGGGAGATTCTGCGGGTGGTGGTCTATGTCTAGCTAGCCTGCAAGCCCTAAGAGATCAAGAGATTCCCCTACCCGCTGCGGCCTTTTTGATATCCCCTTGGCTTAATATGCAAAACAATGCCGACAGCCATCGCGGCAAGGCTGCAATAGACCCTTTGCTCAGTATTGAATGGCTAAACTCGCATGGCAAACGTTACCTAACGCCAGGCGCTGCTTTGCACTGCCAGGCATCGCCCCTGTTTGGAGATATGCAAGGCCTACCACCACTACTCATTCATGTGGGTGAAGATGAAATTTTATTGGACGACAGCATCGAGCTGCACCAAAAAGCCCTAATAGCAGAAGTCTCGGTAGAGCTCAATGTAGAAAAAGATTTGTGGCACGTATTTCACTTCACTCCAAGCTTGCTACAAGTTGCACGCCAAGGGCTACAACAGGGCGGTGATTTTTTGCGGCAACACCTAAAAGTAACCACTGAATAACTAAATCAATCGAACTAAATCAATAGGACTAAGGTTTTGTACTATTCTCCACCCGAAAACGAGACGGCGATACACCCTTCCAACGTTTAAAAGCGTGAGTGAAGTTAGACACTTCCGAATAGCCTACACGCTCTGCAACTTCCTCAATAGTGAGGCTTTCTATCGCTAATAGTTCCTCTGCCAAGACAGAGTTAACATCATCGACCAAGTGTCTCCAACTAGTATTTTCTGCAACCAGATGACGGCGTAAGGTACGCACATTAATCTGTAACTGCTGCGCCACTTGATCCATGCTCGGCTTTCGCCCCTGCATCGTCAATAAATGCTCGCGCACTTTTCCTGCCATACTCTCCGAATTAAAGCGTGTCCTCAATAATGCCTGACACTGCTGCTCGCAGAGTTGTACTGTCACGGGATTAGCTTGAGGCAACGGCCGGTCTAGCATTGCTCTGTCAAAGCGAATGCTATTCTCAGCCTGCGACAAATGAACTTCAGTATTTAATAGCTGCTCTAACTGCTCTTTAGCTGCAAGACTATCCAAGGTCAGGTGTACGCTACACACCGTTATAGGTGTTATAAACAGCTCTCGATGAATCGTATAAATGGCCAACAAGTCCCGTGCAATCAAAAAATCTTGAAGCTTTTCTGGTAAATTATTGGCACACAAACTCAACACCATATCACTGCCTTTCTCCCGCATTTCAATATTGGTAAAGGCGTAGGTTAACCCTAAGTATCGTAACCCCATATCAATTGCACTGCGTAAAGTAGGGCTACTAATCAACGCATAACCCCAAATTCCATAACTGGTCAGGTGGTAATCTAAACCCGCTTCCATGCCAAGGACAAATGCGTCGGAACAGTGATCTACCAAGTTCTCAATTAATTGTAGTTCTTGGTCTGCAGCCACTTCCTTTTTCATATCGAGTAAATCTTGTGTCAACAAGCCGGTACCTGCCAAACAATCCTGCAATGAAAGACCGGATCGCTGCCCTAACTGGCTCAACAAAAGCACGCTAGCAATGCTACGTCGGTGGGGGTACTGTGTTCGTTCTTGGGAGCCAATCAACATAGCTAAATTTCACCATTTTAAAAACAACAAGCATTAAGAAAATCACTAGCAAACCAAGCTAGCGAGGCCGTACAAAAGATGGCTTATTTTCACATAACACAGGGTTGAGTTCCACTTAACACTAGCCAAGAGTCAAGCCAATAATTTGGGTATGTCGCAAATTCAATGTACATCCGGCTCCGTTCCATAGGTTTTATACATATTGCTGATACCCAAATCTTTTTGTTTTAGATTCACAACAAAGTTCATCGTTGTCACGCCAAAAGGTAATTGTGCTACCCCAGAATTAATACCGATAGGTGTCACCACTACCAAGGGCGGTGTTTTATAGGGTTTACGTTTTTTACCTTTTATCGCTTTCACGATATTTTTTGCCAAAAATGCACCTTGCACACTCGCAAGGAACCCATGTTTATGCGTATCAAGGGCTGCACAATCACCCAGTGAATACAGATTATCGTAACCAACCACTCGCATATGTTCGTCTACTTTAATTAAGGCTTTATTGTCCACTATGTCTGGTAGACCTTGTTGTAAAAACTCTGTATTAGGCACCATACCAATGCAAGCATAGGCGATATCCACGGACAGGTTTTCCCCGCTCGTCTCACATAGATAAATATCTCCTTGCTTTTTGAAGCGGCGATTAAACATCACCTTTACGCCCTTCTCGATAAGCTGCTCCAATGCTTTACGCTGAGCTTTGGGCTCAGAACTTTGTAGTAACCTATCACCGGAATGCGCAAGCATTACGGCTTTTTCCGGAAACGCACTGACAATTTCACCGGCAAACTCAACGCCCACCGTGCCACCGCCTATGACAAGGACTGAGGCCGCCAATGCTAGTAAATCATGTGCATCCAGCATTTCCTTATTGCGTTCGGAGTAGCTCAAACCTGTCTGCGTTTTTGCTTCCGGTAACGAGGGATAACGACTACCCGTCGCAATGATGGCTTGTTCAAACTCAATGGTCTCTCCTGTATCAAGCCATACTTGGGTACGGGTCATTGACTCCACACCCGCCTGGATAAAGGTTCCCTTAAGAAAATCTGTATACCGCTTTCTAGGGGTATTCCCATGAAGGTGTGGCGCTGTCACGTTCCTTAGGGTGGCAAATGTCACCTCAAAGTAGTCCTTCCTGTCGACAAGGATAACGCCGACCCCTTCGTTTGCTAACCGCTGGGCTACGGCGACACCGGCAAAGCCCCCACCGATGATAAGTACCTCTGTATGCCTACTTTTCATGTCTTTGAGTCCCTATTGCTATTGACGAAATGGCTTTCACTTAATGCTAGAGGCACGGTATCATTAGATTACTCCTAAGAATATTTACGAATATCTATCAATATGTTAGATATTATCTAAGAGGCTTATTATGACACTGGAACAATTGCGATCTTTACAAGCTATCGTTGAGGGAGGTTCACTTAAAATAGCAGCGCAACAACTCCACAGAACCCAGCCCACCATTAGCGTGGCAATCAAGAACTTGGAGCTGGAATTAGGTCTAACGCTATTCGATAGGGGGCAGTATCGAAGCACACTTACTCCCCACGGTGAAGCGCTCTATGAGAAAGCAAAGCTGGTGTTGGGGCAAGTGCAATCTTTCGAGCATCTTGCAAAGCAGCTAACAACAGGAGAAGAACTAGAGGTGGGCATTGCCTTTACCTCTGCCATTCCGGTTTCTCCCATACTGAAGACTATTCGACAATGTAAGACAGAGTTTCCCCGTACACGGCTGGAAATCGTTTCTGAGAACGGTATGGGTCCACTTGATGTACTAGAAGAAGGGCGAGCCTCTCTTATCATTATTCCCTGGCTTAAAAATATTGAGTCATTAGAGTCTATTCACTTTATGGAGGTAGGTTTTGTATCGGTGATCTCAGCCCAGTCCCCTTTGTTAACTGAATATGATGTCGTACCCAAAGACATTATCCGGAAACACCCACAGGTTATAATCAGCGGACGTAAATCCTCTAAGACCACCTATGGAATTATTGAAGGCGGCGATCAATGGCGAGTGAATGACTTTCTTACCAAAAAGGAGCTAATCGTTCAGGGAATGGGGTGGGGAAGCTTGCCAGAGCATTTAATTAAAAATGAACTTGCCCAAGGGATACTGGCACCGATACATGTTGAGGGCGAAATAAAAAAATCGGCAATCGAATTTCGTATTGCACGATTGGATTCAGAACCCGTTGGCCCAGTGGGTCAACGGCTCTGGCAATTATTTCAAGAAAGGGCGGTACTGCAAGAATAAGGCTGAGAAAAGCACAGATTCGTTGGTGTATTCTTACTTAACTTCCTATTCTTTAAATTATTCGCTAAACATGAATTTTCAGTGACACGTAACGATCGATGCACATGACAGAGCGGTTGTCGCGTACGGTCTTTGTAGCGTCGCTTGTTATGTGTTCTTTGATCTGTGATACGTAAATGCCATTTGCACACACACTCTAAGCTCTTCTTCAGGCAATTTATCATTGATTGAAAATACTATTGCCCTGTTACCCTCGAAAGAAAACACACCGGGAAATAGAGAGTTGTACGAGTCTATAAGCGATGTTTTACAATTCACATAGACAGCGTACTTCTCTGGGTTCTTTTCCTTCCAGTCGATTCTAAGTGTAGTACCACTTTTGGTTTCTGAGGTTATATAGGAAGGCTCTCCCCACTTCAAAGTTTCTTCGATTTTGCCTACCCCATCAGTATTTGAAGCCACCTCAAGAATAAGACCGCGCAAGTATTCGAGCTTTGATCTTACATGGCTAGGATACGATTCAAATTTACGCTTTACATTTTCGTTCATATTAGCCGCACAACCAAAGGGAGCGTTATCCATATTTTTGTTATACCTTACTTTACGCAAAATACACCTTCGAATACACTTGGAAACAGCACAGTATAATCTTCACCATTAACATCACGAAAAGCTGCGATGTAACTCTTAGTTGTTAACTTATCGAGAGAATCTTTAGCATTACCAAGAGCTTTCTCAGGATCATTAGTATGAATGAATATATTCATCCCCCCAGAGCCAAAGTCATGCCCATCAACAATGTGCTCGCCTTTCAACGACAGACCCAGATCAAACTCCAATTTTAGCAATTCATCAAAGTCTTCGATTTGTTCTCCAGGAAACTGGAGTACTAATTGATATTTCATTAATCAACTTCCCCGTAGGTATAACACCAACCACAGGCGCCGAAGCGTCTTCTTCTGATGTCTGCATGATGATTCTTGTTAGGCAAATTATCGCTTATAATCTGCATTAATCCGCCAATTAATATTTTCTATGACGCTATCTTTCCCTGCAACTTCATCATAGCTTTTAGCTGAAATCGCGACGTATTCATTGTGAAAGAACAGTACGTACTTCTTGGAACCATTTTCTTCAATTACGTTCAAGGAATCTCTCTGTGCGCCAGCCTTTATGAAGATATTATCTATATCATTTATAATTTCATGCTTTATAGAGCTTACACCTGAAAATATGATAATTGCAGTGCTACAAACTTCTACACATATTGGCGCAGTATAATAGCTAACAATAACCTCTCCTACATCCATATTCGAAAGCAGCGTGGGGCGCGGAGCCCCAGTACACCAAGGAAACTTTAATTCTAGCTCATTCATCCTATTTACTACCTAACGATTTATTGAGACGCGTAATTTCTGCAAATGCCGCAATTTGTTATAATTTGGCAATTGTTACCACCCATAATGCACATATAAGGCTCACCAAGAGGCAAGCATATGACGTATGGTAAGACTTCTTCCGCCCACCCCAAAATCGATCCAACTCCGGAAGTATACCAGAGAACAATCCTACCTCTAGCCCTTTAGATACGGTGACTCGTTCTTCGCAGAAACCTGCTTTCCGTCCCTCTGCTGATACTAGGAATTCCTTGAGGTTTCACTAATATTCAAGTCACCGCCATAAGATAGTACAAACCCGACAATAAGCATATTTACGCTGACAAAGAATTGGTACTTCCCATCGACTTCTTGCTCGTAAGCTATGATTTTTGGGCTAAAAATGGACGGAAGCGGAATTCCAAAAAGTTTTGTTCTAGCGAATTGATACTCAAGAGTTCCACCATTGGTAATTGCCTTAAAACTCATAGCAAGTGGGCCTAACCTCTCAACCAAATAATGACTATCGGCTATAAAGCTAGAAGACATTTTAAATCCATCAAAATATCTAACCCACTCCATCCTATCGTTAAAGTGAGAGCATTCTACGATCAAATGAGTCTCAGGGTTTTCTACTGGGAAGCGGAAAACCTTACAAATTAAATTCGCTAGCTTTCCTCCTCGCTTAACCGAAACTGTGCCTTCTAATTTCTTCGTTCCCGTGTGCGCCAGTCTAAGCAGCGGAGATAACCTGCTGAAATCATCTCCCATGTGAGTGGTAAGAATGTTCAATGCTTATATCCTCCTTGTTGTGAATAACGTCATTAGCATTACTTTGTGCTAGGACTTATTTTAACCCAAGTCCCTTTACTATTTTTCCATGCTTGACCTGAAAGCTTATCTATACGAATAGTTCTCCAGTTTAGACCTGTACTGACCACTCTAAATTCATAAGTGGAATTTGAAATAGGTTCTGGTTCGATTATTCTGTTCCAAACCAAATTTTTTGACCACCATGTTTCGCCAGTAATCTCATTGTATTTAATATGGCGCGTCTCTCCGTTGTTCAGAGCAACCATTTCAATACTCCAAGGGGAACCGACATCTGAGTACGCACTTGCACTGAAAAATATAAATAAAAATAACACTAACTTTTTTGACATAATCTTGACTTCCTATCTCCGTAAAATGTTTTTTGCAGTCGCTCATTGTCTGAGAGTTCACGCAGCCTAGCAACCACACCAGCTACAGTGCTAAGGCGATATTTCATGATCGACCAAAATAAACTCCACGGGGTCACTAGTCTGCGACAATGCATCCAGTTCGGTTTGATGACCTTCCAATAAACCCCCTATTCCCTCCCGTTTTCCCACACCCACATACGCCGTCGCGTCGAATTGGACATCGCTGACGTTGTCCAATTGCACTACAACAATCAGCGCATGTGGTGAAGTATACAGAAAAACTTGGGAGAGAATCTGAGTATAAGTAAAACCCCACTGACAATCCGGGTTCATCGTTGATGGCTGTAGTACTTCACCCCCTAAAAGCGGCCAAGATTACCCCCTCAAGTCACACTCACATTCAATCCGTTACTATTCAGTTGGATATTGATATAGATGCAACATATATTTAACATGCCACTACACTAAAAGGGTCTAAAAATTAGCTTCCTCTAGTGAGTCGAGCGTTATGTACACTAAACATGTACACCTATAACAAAATCGAATTGTGTGGGATTGAAAATCCACGTTACATTTTCCTTTGCGAAATTGTGAGATTAACGGGTTAAATGCGAGAGGGTTTTCGATGTAAGTATTGGTCTAATTATAACTAGAAAGAGTTTTTCGACTTAACGTATAAAGGAATAACAACAATGACAATAATGCAAAAATTCTTTTGGTTTATCGCTAGTTTGGGGAACATAGGCGCTATCTATTTTTTCAGCCAAACAGAAACATACCTCAGTGGCGCATTACTGATCTTTACTGTCGCATATACCGCGATTGGTTTTTACGACATTTACTTCAGTCGACATAACTTGAATCGACTTTACCCCGTCGTTGCTTATATCCGTTATTTTCTCGAGTCATATCGAGTTGAAATCCAACAATATTTTATTGCTAGCGATACAGAAGAACGTCCGTTTAATCGCGAGGAGCGATCTCTCGTTTACCAAAGAGCAAAAAACATCAGAGATACTATCGCTTTCGGTACTCAGCGAAATCTTTTGGAAGTGAACTACCCTAGTCTTTGGCATTCTCTACAGCCACAAACAATACATGACGAAGCTAAACGCGTTAGCATTGGCGGTCCAGATTGCAGCCAACCTTACAGCGCATCTTACCTGAACATTTCTGCAATGAGCTTTGGCTCACTCAGTGCAAATGCCATCGAAGCACTCAATTTGGGCGCAAAAAAAGCAGGTTGCTATCATAATACGGGCGAAGGTGCTGCCAGCCCTTATCATCTCAAACATGAAGGCGATATTGTTTGGCAAATCGGCTCCGGTCTTTTTGGGTGTCGTGATGATGATGGTAATTTTAATCCGGAAAGCTTTGCAAAAACCGCCAAATTACCACAGATAAAAATGATTGAAATAAAACTCAGTCAGGGTGCAAAGCCAGGACACGGTGGTGTACTACCAAAAGCTAAAATCACTCAGGAAATTGCTAACATTCGCCATATATCTATGGATAAAGATTGTTTATCACCCGCAGTCAATCCTGAGTGTACAACGCCTAAGGCACTATTGGCTTTCATACAACAATTACGAGAGCTTAGTGGGGGTATAACCAATTGGTTTTAAACTATGCATAGGCAACCCTGCCGAGTTTCTTAGTGTGTGTAAGGCTATGCTGGAAACGGGTATTACGCCTGATTTCATCACGGTTGATGGTGCAGAAGGCGGCACAGGTGCGGCCCCCGTCGAATTTACGAATCATTTGGGAATGGTTTGTATTGAGGCCCTCAACTTTGTCCAGAATGCATTGGTAGGCGTCGGCCTAAGGGATAAGATTAAAATCATTGCCTCAGGTAAAACCGCATCAAGCTTTGACTTAATCACTAAAGTCGCCAATGGAGCAGACATCGTGAATGCTGCACGTACGATGATGATGGCAATTGGTTGCGTTCAATCCAAACATTGTAATAACAACCTTTGTCCAACGGGCATTGCCACACAGAACCCGGTGCGAGGAAAAGCCATTCACGTAGAGGAAAAAAGTGAGCGTGTTAAAAACTTCCATAAAAACACTTTAGAAAGCTTTTATGAATTAGTTGGTAGTATGGGTCTTGATGATCCAGCAAAGCTTCAACCACAAATGCTCAAACGCCGTTCACCATATGGGGGACTCATGTCAATGGGAAGTTTAATTGCACCACTGAAACCTAATGCTTTAGTGGATAACCAGCCGGTCAGCGAGGTATGGCAACGCTGGTGGAAAGCCTGCAATGCAGAACGTTTTTTTGTCTCAGATGATTACATACTACCCCCTGCTGAAGTTAAAGGAAGCGAAGGGATTAACCGATAGGTGGCTAGTCTGTTTAGTGGGGCAAGCGTCGTTTTTTTTCACATTCGTAGTTATTTCGAGCTTTTAATTCTGCGATAATTGAGTTTAACAAATCGTCGGAAATGATGATCTTTTTGTCTAGAGCGGGTCGTAGGATGCTGCCGAGTTTGTAGCTTGATAATGATTGTGCATGAACAGTTAAGTTAGTGATTTTCAATAGAAATATTGTCTCTTTAGTATATTTTGGATGTTTTTATCACATCGATTACTTCATTCGAAAGGCATGTTGCCAGAATAAGAATGAGATCAATTTTTAGTGATGTCTGTAGTTTTTAATTGAGCAGAGAGATAGACTGGAGAACAAAGTATTGCGGATATGCGATGAGATGTAAGGTCTAAACGTTGAGCTTTTTTCAATTAAGGCGAACATTATATGCTTAAATGCTCATTGTCTAGTGTTATTCCTCCTTTTTTGCTGACTGTTATTTATCGTCAAAGTTGGAATATAGCATCTACGGTTCATCAATCTAAATATCGATTTGTTCTGGCATAAGCATCGAAAGACAATCAGGAAAAATTATACATTGGATATAAATACAGATTATTTCACCTCAGAGCGATTCAACACAGCTTTGTCGTAACCTACTTTTTGTTCGACGGTAAGGATTGCCCGCATCTCGATCAGGTGCTCATAGCGAAGGCGCATAATCTGATTTTTTGCAGCCATCAATTCATCAATTTTTGCATTCACGTCTTCAATACTGACACCGTCGAGAATAGTCATCTCATTGAGTTCTTTTAGTGCCTGCGCCTCTTTTACTTTGAAAGGTGCCTGATCATCATGTAGCCCGTGGTGCATGTGATTAACGGCTTCCTTCTGGGATACAGCTGAATCTGGTATCTGCGCAGCGCTGATGGCCACACTGAACAGCATCATCAAGGTTGTCAGTATTGATGAGGTGCCTAAAATGTGTGATGTGATCATTATATTGTCCTTGTGTAATCCTGGGTACGCTAAATTAGCAATAAATCCGATAGTTTCGTAATTATAGTCGAATCTGCGATGTGTCTTCCGGGTCGGCAAGAGAAGACAGTTAGCACCACCAATTACCTGTCCGGTGTT
>MAAC01000826.1_pt1 | contig 12386 bp, 13 predicted proteins | sample 1115981 | NCBI WGS metagenome assembly MAAC01 (sample SAMN04961126, study PRJNA320927) | seawater metagenome | isolation source: sample BD02T64 sea water enriched with oil for 64 days | place: USA:Gulf of Mexico | collected 2013-07-27 | reverse complement strand
AAGCCAATATTAACAATGAGATTATCTTTGGAAACAAATAAATAAAACATATATCCAAAAGCAATAAAAACAGATACTATCCCCCATCTTAAAAATAAAATTCTTTTTTTCAAAAAGGACAAAGGTTTATAGAACTCAATTAAAGGCAATAACAAGTAATTACTAATCATAATAGACATGGTCATAGACGTAATCATTATCATGCTTGTGGATGCTGAAAACCCACCAATAAAAGCTATCATGGAAAGTAAGGTTTCTTTTTGTGCCATAGGTATGGTCAAAACATAAAAATCAATGGTTGTTGAATTTGGATTTAATAAACTTCCACTCATTGCAATTGGAATTGTAAAAAACGTAATCAAAAGTAAATATAAAGGAAGAACCCACATAACTGTAGAGATATGTTTCTCACTTGAGTTTTCAACCACACTCACATGAAACTGTCGAGGAAGGAACATTATTGCAAACATAGAAAGAATCATAAGTGTCACCCATGTAGAGTAACCTTTTCCGCCATTTTCACTTGCAAGTTCAGTAAATAGATTTTTATTTTGTGCTTGAGTCAAAACATCATCAATTCCATCCATCACAAAAAATAACACAAAAACACCAATGATAATAATCGCAAATAATTTAACCAAAGACTCAATAGCTACAATCACCATCATACCCTTATGTCTTTCAGTTGGATCTAGTTTTCTCAGACCAAAAATAATGGTAAAAAATATCATCAATACCACAATAATAAGTCCAACATTTTGACTTAACATATTAGAATAACTTGATACTTCAATACTTTTATCTTGTAAGATTTCAATAGAAGCGATTAAAGCTTTAAGTTGGATTGAAATATAAGGTACAGTACCTAAGAGTGCACCAATACTAACTATTGCACCAATTAATCTTGATTTGTCATATCGCACAGTGATTAAATCTGCCAAACTGGTGATTTTGAATATATTTTTAATTCTAATCATCTTTTTCAATATGATTGGCCATAAAAAAATAATAAGTGAAGGTCCCAAATATATAGATAAAAATAAGAAGCCTGTATTAACTGCAAGTCCTACACTTCCATAGTATGTCCACGCGGTACAATAAATAGAAAAAGACAGAGCATAAATATATGGTGTCAATTTTTTTGAGTTTAAAAAGTTTTTGTTATCAACCGAATACGCTATAAAAAATAAAATACCCATATAAATTAAAAAAGTAATGATAATAGTATATATACTAAACACTGTCATCCTTTTCTAAATCAAGATTTGTTTTGTTTAGTGATCGAGATATAAAAAAAGAAAGAATTATTAAGATAAACCAAAACACATATAGGGTGATAAATCCATTTAAAGGAGAGATATTATCTACTAAGGGCATTAGAAAAATATTTAATAATAACCAAGCCAAAATAAAAATAAAAATAAGAAAAGTTGATCTACGGAATAGTCGATACATAGCCTCTCCTTATCACGTCTAAAATAATTATTATATTTCTAAATATTATAACTTTAAAACTTAAGTCAGCCATAGTTTTTACATAAGTAACACAATGTAATATTAAATTAAGATTTGCCCAATATTAAGCTTTATTTTATTTACATACTATTATTATTGTTTAATAGAATTTAATTTAAAATGAGGTCAAAATGCTACAGACACAAAGAGATAAAGATTTAACGATGACCGTCCTAATGACACCAGATAAAGGAAACTTTTCTGGAATAAATGTTCATGGTGGGGAAATCTTAAAAACGCTTGACCACGTTGCTTATGCATGTGCTGTAAGATATACAGGTAAGTATGCTGTAACACTTTCAGTTGATATGGTATTATTTAAACATCCAATTAAAATTGGATCTTTAGTAACTTTTTATGCTTCGGTAAACTATACGGGAAGAACATCAATGGAAATTGGTATAAAAGTAATTTCAGAAGATATCAAAGACAAATCACAAAAACATACAAATGTATGTTATTTTACAATGATTGCTGTGGATGAAGATGGTAAACCATCATCAGTACCAAAGCTATCTCTTGAATCAGAAGATGATAAAAGAAGATATAACGATGCTATTAGAAGAAAAGAAGCCAGACTTCACGTACGTGAGAGCCTGGGAAAATACAAATCATAATCAAGTCTTAAAAATAATTTATACTCTAGACAAAAACTAACTTCTAGTTAGTTTTTGTCTCTAAATACTCTTCATACGAACCTTTAAAATCATTAACTGTTCCATCTTCTTGAATTTCAATAATTCTATTTGCATACGCATCAAGTAACTCTCTATCATGAGACACACAAATAACAGCACCAGGGTAAGCTAGTAAGCCTTCACCTAAAGCAATAATTGCTTCTAAATCCAAGTGATTTGTAGGTTCATCAAGAATCATAAAGTTTGGCTTTTCTAACATAATCTTAGAAAGCATCATTCTATGCTTTTCTCCACCACTACAAGCTTTTACTTGCTTTTCTTGTTCTTGACCATTAAATAACATTCGACCCAAACAGTTTCGAATATCAGCAATATCAGCATCTCTATCAAAAGCTCTTAACCAATCATACAATGTCATATCACCATCAATTAAATCTGTAGCATTTTGAGGGAAGTAACCATTTTGAATAGTAGCACCCCAATGAACAGTTCCAACATCTGGCTTAAGGTTTTCAACCATAATTTCACATAAAGTTGTTTTCCCAATACCATTTGGTCCAATTATTGCAATTTTGTCTTCTTTTTCAACAAATAAAGAAATATCATTTAATATTTGTCTTCCATCAAATGATTTTGAAATATTTTTAAGTGTAAGTATTTCTTTTCCTACTTCTCTTTTTTGTTTGAAGATAATAGAAGGATCACGTCTGCTAGAAACTTGAATAGCACCAACATCTAGTTTATCAAGTTGTTTTTGTCTAGAAGTAGCTTGTTTTGCCTTTGAAGCATTTGCGCTAAATCTTTTAATAAAGCTTTCTAACTCTTCTTTTTCTTTAAGTTTTTTAGTTACATCCGTTTCATTTTGTTTTGTAATCAACATTGAAGCAATATACCAATCATCATAATTACCAGTAAAACTTCTAATCTTTTTATAATCAACATCTAAGATATGTGTACAAACAGCATTTAAAAAGTGTCTATCATGTGAAATAACTACCATTGTACCATCGTGATGTTGTAGTTGATTTTCTAACCATCCAATAGTTGCAATATCCAAGTTATTTGTAGGCTCATCAAGAAATAAAACATCAGGTTTTGGATATAAAACTTGTGCAAGTAAAACTTTGAATTTGTCTCCACCAGTTAAGGTACTCATTAAATCGTTTTGTTGAGAAGCAGGAAATCCTAAACCTTCTAAGATTTTTTTGATTTTTACATCATATTCATAAGTTGGATCTTCTTCAACAGAGATGATTTCTAATACACCAAGTCTATCACCAACTTCATCTGTATACTCTTCTAAATAAAGTTTTTCTTTTTCTTTAATTGCATCATACAATCTTTTATTTCCAAGTAAAACTGTATCAAAAATTGAAAACTCTTCATATGCAAATTGATTTTGGCTTAAAACACCAACTTTTTTACCAGATTGTACTTGAACTTCACCATCAGTTGCTTCTTCTTCACCACTTAAGATTTTAAGAAAAGTTGTTTTACCAGCACCATTTGCACCAATTAAACCATACCTTTTACCCGTATCAAGTTTAATATTAATATCTTGAAATAAAACTCTTGAACCAAAAGATTTTTTAAGATTTACTGTTTGAACCATTATTACTCACTTTTTATATCATAATTTTCGCGATTATACCCAAATTATACTAACGTGTGTATAAAAAAATTAATATGTTTTATAATATAAATTCTAAATTCTAAATTTAAAGTTTACTTTTATAAACTAATATTTTTTTGAACATATCTTTTTGTTAAAGTATTAATAGACTAACAATAGTTACATAGTGTATAACTATCAATCCTTTAATAACGATACATAAAATAGATGTCTAACTTTATGTATAAGTTTTAAAGATTAATATCACAAAACATTATATCTGCAACAAGTCCTAAAAATAGGCTCTTGTGCTAAAAAATTATTTTTTTAAAACTTTTATTATCTTATTTAGCCTCTAGAAATAAAATATAGGAAATATATTTCGAAGTTTTTATATAAAAGAATAGTTATGTTTAAATTAAAAAAAGAAAATAAAAGAATCTTATTATATTTAATAGAGAGAATAAAATAAATCTCATTAATAATGAAAGGGATTGAATTAAATTATGAGGTATTAAAACAAATTTAGATGTACTATTTCTTTTTTAAATAATCCATTTACATCTAAGAAAAGAGTATTACAAAACTTGAAATTTTCAACTTGGATTCAAGTTCATAAGTTCTTAGAATACTCTTCTCTCTTCTGCTTTAAAAAAGAAAGATGAACGCGTATTTTCTTAAATTTATCACTTTTAAATACAGGTAAGTCCTATACAAAAGCAGAATATGTATAAATATAACTACTATATATTATACAATTCTTATTTAAAGCTTAAACTAAAACACTCTTTTATTCTGCTCACTTTGTATAGTAATTAACTTAGGGTATAGATTTATAGAATTTATTTTATAAACTCTACCACATCGTCAAAATTAGCTCTTAGTTGCTTAGATTGTTCATTGACTCTATATCCAAAAGGTAATACCATTGCAACTTGATATTTTGAAGTATCAAGCTCTAAAACCTCTTCTACTTTTTCTTTTTCAAATCCTTCAATTGGACAAGAATCTATTCCAATACTAGCTGCGGCTGTCATCATATTTGATGCGGCTAAATAACATTGTCTTGCAGTCCAAGCTAAAACATTTTCGTCGTTACTTAGAGTTTCTTTTAAATGAGAAGCATAAACATTGATATAAAAGTCAAGTTTATCTTGAGGCATATTACGACGTCCAAATTTTTTCGCAGGAATTCCTGATTCTGGTTTAACGTCTTCAATTCTAGCTAATACAACAACCAAATCACTACAAGAAGTAACTTGAACTTGATCCCAACAAAAAGGTCTAACTTTTGCCTTAAGTTCTTCATTCTGAATAACAACAAATTTCCATGGTTCCATTCCAAAAGATGATGGTGATTTACGCCCTACTTCAAGGATAAACTTTAAGTCCTCTTCGCTTATTTTTTTTGTATCGTCAAATACTTTACACGCATGTCTAAAATCCATCGCTTTTAAAAATTCATTTTTCATTGTTTTCCTTTAATTTGTTTAATTTATATCTTGGTTTTTATAGATAAATCTATATTCTCATTTGTTCTAACTTATTGATTTCAAAACTCTCAAGTTTGTTTTCAATATTTTCTATACATCTAATAAAATGTTCTTTTTTTTCATGTTCATCCAAATAACTTTGGTCTTCCCAAGTTTCTACAAAAGTATAAGTATTGTTACTGTTGTAATCTTTGTGTAAATCATATTGGATGCAACCATCATCATGTAAATGTGTTTGTTTATGTAATAAAGATAATTCTTTAAATACTTCACTCACATGAGGTTCTTTAATTTGTACTTTTGCAATTATTACTACGTTTTCCATTTTAATCCTAAATTGTTTTAAATTGTTTTAAATTGTTTTAAATTAATGTAAAAAGTTGTTTTTTAAAACTGATTCAAATTCGTTTACTTCAATATCTAAATCTAAATCACTTTTGAAAATATCATGAACTGAATATGTTTCAAGAGGTGATGCTCCACAAAACTGAAATGTTTTATGTGTTGCAGTATTTGCTTCATCTAAAGACAGTCCATCAAAAAAACCATCTTTATCATCAAATTCTGAAGTTGGGCAATTATAAGATAAACTTAACATGTAGTTTTTATCTTTCATTAAACCACCACTACCATATCGCTTTGATGAATCATCTCTACTTCTTCCGTCACTTTGATAAGTTACACTTTGATAACCAGCTGAAAATATTTCATCAATATATTTTTTAGTTAACCAAGGTACACCCATCCAATAAACAGGATATTGAAACAATATTTGATCCGCCCACTTAAATTTCTCAACTTCATCTTGAATATCATAGTCACTTTCAACTACAGTGTGTTTTATATTAAATCCATTTTCTTCAAAAAAATTATTCGCACTTGTAATATATCTTTGTGTTAAATTACCTTCAGCAATTCCTTCATATTTTTGATGACCATTAATTATTAATATATTTTTCATTTACCAACTTTCATATTATTTGTTTTGAGGAGAAAATTATATACCCTATTAACTTAAATATACCTTACGATACTTTTGGTAAGTAATAGAGGATTAAGTTTACTTTGGTATAATTATCTCTTAACTAAGAAGGATACTTATGTATTGCATTAATGATAAAGAATATAACTGTTCGGTTTCTGTTACCTTGGATGTATTTAATGATAGATGGAAACTATCTATTATATGGCATCTTCTAAATCAAGAAAAACGATTTAAACAGTTACATCAAGAAATAAATGAAATCACACAAAAGACATTAACTGTCAAACTAAAAGAGCTTGAAGCAAAAAAAATAATCAATAGAGAAGTATTTCCACAAGTACCTCCAAAAGTTGTTTATAGTTTAACGCATATTGGAAAACAACTAAGACCAGTTGTAGAAGAGATGTATGAATGGGGTATAAAATATACCAATGAACATGGAGAGATTAAAGAAAACCCATGTGATGCTGGAGCTATTGGAGAATAATGGAAAACTTTATACTTATAATTGGAGCTATTTGTATAGGGTATGTGTTAAATCGACTAAATATTTTTCCAAAAGAAGCTCCGAATATTTTAAATAAATTTGTAATATATATTTCATTACCCGCGATGATTTTGTTACAAATTCCTCGTCTAACATTTTCTTTTGATGTGTTAATACCTATTGTTATTGCTTGGACAGTAATGATACTAACCGCAATTTTTATACTTTTTATTTCCAAAACACTTAATTTTAATAAAGAGATTACAGGAAGTCTTCTATTGGTGGGAATTTTAGGAAACACCTCTTTTTTGGGTATACCTATACTTAATGCATACTTCGGTGAGCATTCACTTCCATATGTAATAGTTTATGATCAAATAGGTACTTTTATAGCTCTAGCTACCTTTGGTACTTTTGTGGCTTCTTATTACTCCAGTAAAGGGGAAGTTAGTTTTAGAATCATTACACTTAAAGTCTTAACCTTTCCTCCTTTTTTATCTCTATTATTTGCACTATTTTTTATAGGTACCAAGTTTCCAGATACAGTGACTTCTGTGTTATCAAGCTTTGCAAATACTATTGTTCCTATTGCTTTGGTTGCTGTTGGTTTACAACTTAAGTTAAAACTACCAAGAGAAGAGTTAAAACCCTTTGGAGTTGCCCTGTTTACGAAACTTCTTTTAGCCCCTGCTCTGGCTTACTTTATTTGTTATACCTTCTCATGGAACAATCAAATAGCACAAATATCTATTATGGAAGCTGGAATGGGTCCTATGATTACTGCAGGTGCGGTGGCATCAATGGCTGGACTAGCACCAAGATTGAGTTCTGCAATTGTAGGATATGGAATCATATTTGCCTTTTTAACTACAGGTGTTTTGTTTAAACTAATAACTTAACTTATTGGTTTAAATATTTTTCAAAAACTTTTCATCAAACTTAAAACTAACTAATACACTTTTTTAATCACATCCTTTTATTTTCCTTTGATATTAATATTCCTTATTTAATGTATAATTAGAATACGAAATTTAGAAATCTCATATATATTAGGTGCAATGAGTTAGAAGTTTTATCTTAAAATATTTTACAACTCATTATCAAATAGATGCTTTATTAAAAGGAGTCTATTATGAATATCCATGAATATCAAGTCAAAAAAATCTTCAAAGCATATAACTTACCCATTCCCAAAGGCAATATCATTACAAACTATCACGATGCTATTGACAGTGCCATTGATATTGGAGGAAAGATGTGGGTGATTAAAGCTCAAATTCACTCAGGTGGAAGGGGTCTTGCTGGTGGAGTTAAACTCGCACACAGTTTGAATGAAGTAGAACAGATTTGTAAAGACATGTTGGGTTCAAGATTGGTGACCAATCAAACAGGACCAGAAGGAAAATTTGTAGAGAAAGTTTATATCGAACGAGGTGTGAAGATAATGTATGAACTCTACATTGCTATTGCCCTTGACCGCTCACTTGAAATGCCTGTTATCATTGCATCAGATGAAGGGGGAGTTGAAATTGAAAAAACAGCGGAGACAAACCCAGAAAAAATTGTGAAAATAGCCATTGACCCAACTATTGGGTTTCAAGATTTTCACGGAAGAGAATTGGCTTTTAAATTAAACATCCCAAAAGATGATGTTCCAAGATTTGTTAATTTTGCAAAAATATTATATAAAATATATATGCAAGACGATGCAGAACTCATTGAAATAAATCCTCTTGTTAAAACAAAAAATGGAAACTATCTAGCACTTGATGGAAAAATGGGCTTAGATGACTCTGCCCTATATAGACACAGAGAACTAGAGGAGTTAAGAGATAGACATGAAGAAAATATTGTTGAATCTGAAGCCAAAGAATATGGATTAAGTTATGTGAAACTGGATGGAAATGTTGGTTGTATGGTTAATGGAGCGGGTCTAGCTATGGCCACCATGGATATCATTAGCTATTCAAAAGGTCAAGCTGCAAACTTCTTAGATGTGGGCGGGGGAGCCAGCGCTAAAACAGTATCAAAAGGTTTTGAAATCATTTTAAGAGACAAAAATGTCAAATCTATTTTTGTCAATATCTTTGGTGGAATAGTACGCTGTGACAGAATTGCCAATGGAATTCTTGAAGCCACTAAAAATGTTAATATAACCGTGCCAGTTGTTGTAAGACTGGATGGAACCAATGCAGAAATTGGCAGTAAACTTTTAAAAGAAGCCAATATTTCAAACTTAATAGTTGCGTCTAATTTAGAAGATGGTGCACAAAAAGCAGTTTTAGCAGCCAAGGAGTAAATCATGTCAATTTTAGTTAATAAAGATACAAAAGTAATTGTTCAAGGGTTTACAGGACGTGAGGGAACTTTTCACTCAGAGCAGTGTTTAAAATATGGCACAAATATAGTTGCAGGAGTTACTCCAAATAAAGGAGGGGAACAACACTTAGGACTTCCAATATTTAACACTGTTAAAGAAGCAGTCGACGAAACCCAAGCAACCGTATCATTAATCTTTGTTCCCCCAAGATTTGTTGCAGATGCAATAATGGAAGCAGCATCTGCTAAGATTGAACTGGCTGTTGTGATTACTGAAAATGCACCTGTAAAAGATATTCAGATGGCAAAAGATTATGCCACAAAAAATGGTATGCAAATATTAGGTCCAAATTGTCCAGGAATAATAACAGCCGATGAATGCAAAATTGGAATCATGCCAGCAAACATATTTAAAAAAGGCTCCATTGGAGTGATATCAAAATCAGGGACACTCACCTATGAAGTATCCCACCAAATTGCTCAAGAAGGGTTAGGAGTTTCAACTGCCATTGGAATTGGAGGAGATCCAATCATTGGTCTTTCTTTTAAAGATTTGTTGTTTATGTTTGAAAACGATGAAAATACTGAAGCCATGGTATTAATAGGTGAAATTGGTGGAGATTTGGAAATACAAGCAGCAACATTCATCAAAGAAAATATAAAAAAACCTGTGGTGGCTTTTATTGCAGGACAAACAGCACCAAAAGGGAAAAGAATGGGTCATGCAGGTGCAATTATTAGTGGCAGTAGTGGTAGTGCAAAAGAAAAAATGGATGCCTTGGAAAAAGCAGGTGCACGAGTGGTTGTAAGTCCAGCTGATATTGGCAAAGCTATCAAACTTAGTCTTAATTAAATAGACATTCAATAGGAGACATTAAACTATGTCTCTTATTTTTTTATTTGACAACATACCATACTGTATGGTACTATCCTTCAAAGGATAAGTATGACTAAAAACGAATGGTTAAAGCAATCTCTTAATCTACTTTCAATTCATGGTATTGATATCTTAAAAATAGATAGCTTATGTAAAAAAATCAATCTTACAAAAGGTTCCTTCTATCATCACTTTAAGAATTATGAGATTTTTATAAATGCCCTTTTAGATTATTGGTATGAAACCTACACCGTGGAAATTTTGAATGAAATTGAAAAGTATGAAGACAATGTAATACAACAAATTGAAGTTATCAATGAAATGATGTACTCAAAAGACTTAAATATAGAAGTCCAATTAAGAGTATTGGGCTTTCAAAACAAGGTAGTTCAAAACTATATTGAAAAAACGGATTTACATAGATTGGAAGCTATGAAAGCTATTCAAAAAAAACTCTCCCCAACTTCCACGCAGAAAGATATTGATTTAATGGTATCTTGTATTTATAGCCAATTTATTGGCTCATTATTTATATTGCCTAAAATACCCAATGAAAAACTAAAACAAATGGATAATTTGTTTTTAGATCTATGTTTAAAAGTTAATTATTAAGGAAATTATATGTTAGAGATGATTGCATCGTTTTATATATTTATCATTATGAGTATCATTGCAAAGATACATGTATATTGGATGAAAGGTGGCTTATGGCCAGGAGTTGACACTCAAGATTTAATTAACAAGGTTATTGGAAAAGGAAATACCTTTCCTAGTACTGGGGAGTGTTTGTTTGTGACTGTTGTATTTATTATTATGGGATTGTTTCCACTGCTAGTTTATATGAAAATAGATATTGGTTTATCTGCGGAGTCGATCAAATATGTATATTTGTTATTTGCACTAATATTTTTGATACGAGCTGCAGCTATGTTGATGAGTTTTTTAGAAAAGAAAGCAACACGAATATTTGTTAAGTACAATCGAAAATACTATTCACCTTTATGTTTTTCACTCTTTCTTGCCTATTTTAGTTTATATTTACATTTATAACAATTGAACTTACTCTAACACATAAATATAAAAATTTATGTGTTAGTATTATTACTCAATACCAATATAGATTTCAATGGTATCTTGATTGATATATTTTTCGTAGTCTGTTATATACTTTCTCTTAACATGTGGGTTTAGCTCAAAATATTCCCATATTTTTTTCCAAGTATCAATGACAACAGTAGGCATAACACCCTTGTCTTCAAAGACAAGGTATTTGCCATCCTCAATTGTAATACTTTCAGAATTTACTGTATTCACATCAACTCCAGCAGTTACTGTGAAGTCACCTGTATGGTCGCTATCATAATGTGAATAAATCCCATAGGTAAAAACTGGGTCTTTTTTATCTTCAATATTTTCAAGGACTCCCTCAAAAAAGTTATTCCATAAACTTCCAATTTTAGAGGTACTCATATCCATTTCATTTTTATTATTGGTTCTGACACTAATACCTGAGACATGAACCTTTTCCATATTAACTATTTTCATTATTTCCCTTTAAATTATTTCTTGTATTCTAACAAAAATAAAAATATTTTTTAAAAAGATGTCAATATGTAATGAAACATTTTTTTAAAAATTAGGCTAAAAATCTTTAATCAAATCTGCAAAAACTTCAGTTAATCCTTCAACCTCTTTAGTGGTAGTTCGCTCTCCAATACTATGAATAGTATCGTTTATTACACCAAACTCAATGGCTTCAATATTAAATGCACCAAAATATCTGGCATCTGAAGTTCCACCTGCGGTTGAGTGTTTGGTTGTAACATTTAGTACTTTTTGTATTGAGTTTTCCATAGCTCTTACCACTTTAGAGTCTTCATGTGTCACAAAAGGAAATGAGCCCTGTGTAGTTTTGAGAGTATAGTTTAAATGTTTAAACTTATCATCAATGAACTTTTCAATATCTTCTCTTTTTGTCTTAGTAGAGTTTCGTACATTGAACATAATATCAAGTTTATCAGGTGTTACATTGGTCACTTGCATACCACCACGAATATCTGTAATAATTAATTGTGAAGGTGAAAAATATTCATCTCCATTATCAAAATTATATCCAGCGATTTTAGACAATACATCGCTAACTTGATGTATTGGATTGATTGTTTTTTCTGGATAGGCGGCATGTCCTTGTTTACCCTGGATATTCAAATATCCATTGATACTTCCACGACGTCCAACTTTAATAGCATCACCAAAAACTTTTTCACAAGTAGGCTCAGCAACCACTGCAAAATTAGGAACAAAATCAATTTCTCTTAAATGTTCCAACATTTTTATCGTTCCATAAGTTCCTGGACCTTCCTCATCACTGGTCATTAAAATAGACAGTGTTCCATCAAAGTTTTTTGCGTGTTTACAAGCATACAAAAAAGCAGCATCACCACTTTTCATATCTTGAGT
>MAAC01016143.1_pt1 | contig 12388 bp, 13 predicted proteins | sample 1115981 | NCBI WGS metagenome assembly MAAC01 (sample SAMN04961126, study PRJNA320927) | seawater metagenome | isolation source: sample BD02T64 sea water enriched with oil for 64 days | place: USA:Gulf of Mexico | collected 2013-07-27 | reverse complement strand
AAGCAAGTAATTAGTTTTAATTAACAGTTTCTTTTAATAGTAAGAAACTGTTAATTACTAAGTTACTCTAAGCCTGTTACTTCTTCAGCTTGAAGCCCTTTATCACCTTTAGTAATAGTAAACTCAACAGCTTGGTTTTCTTTCAGGGTACGGAAACCATCACCTTGAATAGCCCTGAAATGTACAAATACATCTTCACCACCTGCATCGGGTTGAATAAAGCCAAAACCTTTTGAATTATTAAACCATTTAACAATACCGCGAACTCTCTCTGACATCTCTCTTCCTCGTTATAAATAAATATAAAAATCAGATGGTTAAAGATTACTTTTAAAGTAAATAATATTGATTTTTTTTGACTTATTTAACCTATCCGTGTTCAAAGTATACTAAAAGCATTAGAAAAGTCCTAGTGTTTCCTTAAATTATAAAAACCTTATATTTGATAGCTCATTATCTTGGTTTTAAAACAAAACAAATATATATCTCAACGCGTCTCATGGACTGTTTTCTAACAGTGCACTGTCAATCAAAAACTCAGCCTTTTTAAGTATGCTCTAAGTGCCTAACTATCAGCTGCGCAGTGGAACGGCCCATATATGTATTCACATCTAACTGATAAACCAACCTGACTTGCGCCAACCCTATAATGTTTTCAGGGCCATCAACATTGAAATAAATGGCGTCTATTTTTCTGTTATTAGTTTGAGTTTCCAACTCCAACTTAACGTGTTTCTGACCTAAAATTCGCGCGTTTTTTACTTTAAACGTACCAACAAAAAGTGGTTCTGGAAAATTTTGCCCCCAAGGCCCTGCGCCACGTAGTGTTTCCGCTAAATCTAAATTAATGTCGCTATCCGGTATTTCACCATCTACAAGAAATACATTCTCTGGTACTTGGCTATTGAGACGTTTCTTTACCGCTTGATTAAACGCCCCTTTAAATGTTGCCAAGTCTTTCTCAGCAAAACTCATTCCTGCGGCCATTGCATGACCACCGAACTTTTTTAATAATTTTGGATGTTGACTGGCAATGTCATCCAAAGTATCTCGTATATGCAAGCCAGGTATTGATCGTGCGGAGCCTTTCACATCACCATTATTAGCCTTAGCAAACGCAATCACCGGCCTGTTTAATTTTTCTTTAATACGCGACGCGAGTATGCCGATAACACCTTGATGCCAGTGCTCATCAAATAAACAAACGCCCCATTGTTCTTCTTCTTTCTTTTTTAAATTCAGCGATGCAAGAATCGCATATGCATCTTGCTTCATATCTTCTTCTATTGAACGGCGTTCAATATTTAGCATATCAAGCTGTTCTGCAATATTCTGTGCTTCTTGCTCATCATCTGTGAGCAAACACTGAATGCCAAGTGACATATCGTCTAAGCGCCCTGCTGCATTTAGCCTTGGGCCAATGGCAAAGCCTAAGTCAGTGGAAACAACTCGCTCACGTTCTCGTTTTGCAATTTTTAGTAACGCACTAATACCGGGAACACATTGATTGGCTTGAATCCTAAGGAGCCCTTGATGAACCAGTTTACGGTTAGTTTCGTCTAGTGGCACCACATCAGCAACTGTGCCTAATGCAACAATATCAAGTAGAGTGGCTAAGTTTGGTGCAGGAACATTGCTGAATAAACCGTCTTTGGTTAGCGAGGCTCGCAAGGCAAGTAAAACGTAGAAGATAACGCCAACACCGGCCAACGCCTTGCTAGGGAACTTATCATTTATTAATTGCGGGTTAACAATGGCATCGGCTATCGGCAGTAGCTTCGGCGGCAAGTGATGATCAGTTACCACAACCTGACAGCCCTGCTCTATAGCATAAGCGACACCTTCAACACTGGAAATGCCATTATCAACGGTAATAATCAAGTCTGGCTTTGAGGCCAGAGCTACCGCTACAATTTCTGGTGTTAAGCCATATCCGAACTTAAAGCGGTCAGGTACTACAAAGCCTACATTTTTCGCGCCCAATAAGCGCAATCCTCGAATAGCCACCGCACACGAAGTCGCGCCATCGGCATCAAAATCGGCTACGATCAATATTTTCTTATCGGAATAAATCGCGGCTTTAATAATGCTGACTGCAGTGTCAATACCCGTCAGACTTTGGTAATTGGGTAAATCTCTCAGTGTACGATCAAGTTGCTCTTGCTCCGTAATACCCCTGTTTAAATAAACCTGCCGTAAAACAGGGTGAAGCCCAGCTAAGTCTTTCGCATCATGGCTGACCGCTTCTCGGCGCTTTATCTGTATGGCTGAGTCACCTGTATCCAACTCGCTCACCTATGACCGATCAGAGCTTATCTAAAATCGCGGCTTTTACAGCATCTAGCGATGCATCAATAGCTTTTGAATTAACAGCACACTGAGAAATGGCAGTATCTGGATCTTTTAGACCATGCCCTGTTAAGGTACATACGATTGTACTGCCTTCTGGAATTTTGCCATTTTTAATATCACGAATAGCGCCACCAACGGATGCTGCTGATGCGGGTTCACAGAAAATACCTTCTTTTTCGGTTAGTAATTTTTGTGTAGCTAAAATCTCTTCGTCTGCTAGCAAGTCAAACCAACCACCTGACTCTTTTTGTGCCGCCCAAGCTTGGTTCCATGATTGAGGACGACCAATACGAATGGCTGTTGCGACCGTTTCTGGGTCATCAATCATTTCACCTTTTAGGAAAGGTGCTGCTCCCGCTGCTTGATAGCCGACCATAATAGGTCGCTTATCGGCGGTAAAAGGAGAGCGGTCGTACTGACAGTCACCATCGCAAAATGCACAAGAATCTGTGACGTGCTCACCCGCAGGCTGCGCCATTTCGCTATAACCAATCCAATGTGCAGTTATGTTCCCAGCATTGCCGACAGGTAAGCAATGATAGTCTGGTGCTTTACCGAGTGCCTCTACAATTTCGTACGCGGCTGTTTTTTGACCTTGCAATCTATATGGGTTGATTGAATTAACAATCGTTACGGGCGCATGTTCGGCTACCTCTTTAACCAACTGCATACCGTGGTCGAAGTTACCTTTTATTTGAATGATTTCTGCGCCATGCATCATTGCCTGCGCTAATTTACCGAGAGCAATTTTACCTTCAGGAATCAAAACAAATGCTTTAATTCCGGCTCGAGCAGCATACGCGGCTGCAGAAGCAGAGGTATTTCCCGTAGAAGCACAAATAATAGCCTTGCTGCCCTCTTCCACTGCTTTAGTCACCGCCATGGTCATACCACGGTCTTTAAAAGAGCCTGTTGGGTTTAAGCCCTCGTATTTAACGTAGATATTAACGTTTTTTCCGATGAGTTTAGGAATGTTTTGTAATTGGATAAGCGGCGTATTGCCCTCGCCTAAGCTAATCAAACGCGTGCTATCAGACACCGGTAAGACGGCTTTATATTTGTCGATAAGACCAATGTAACGATTTCCTGCTGGCATAATAATTCCTATTGTAAAGATTCCACACGGATGCGAACCGCTGGTTGATTTATTGAATCAAGCGATTCAATTTTCTCTAACGCCGTGAGTAATGATTTTTCCACAATACTATCCGTTAGTAAAATCACTTGCGCATTTGCACCATGCTGTTCGGGTTCTTTTTGTTGAACCGCCTCAATGCTAATACCATGATCAGCCAATATCTTTGTAATGGCTGCCATAGCTCCCGGCTTATCTTCAACAGACAAGCGTAAGTAAAAGGCCGTTGTAACCTCTTCAATAGAAAGAACCGGTAATTCTTGTAACTCACTAGCTGCAAAACCCAGTGCAGGAACAGCATTCCCTTTAGGCGTATCCAGGTGCCGACAAATATCAATGATATCTGCGATAACAGCCGATGCAGTTGCATCTGCCCCTGCTCCTGGTCCGTAATATAACGTTGGACCAACAGCGTTACCTTTAACGAGAACCGCATTCATAACACCATCGACATTAGCAATAAGCCTTTTATCAGGAATTAGTGTTGGGTGTACACGCATCTCCACACCGGCGGTTGTTCTTCTTGCTACACCTAGGTGCTTAATCCGATAACCCAGTTCTTCAGCATAAGTGACATCAAGCGGCGTTATTTTGGAAATACCTTCCGTATACACACGTTCAAAGTTGAGTGGCATGCCAAAAGCCAGTGAAGCAAGAATGCAGAGTTTATGTGCTGCATCGATACCCTCTACATCATATTCTGGGTCTGCTTCGGCATAACCTAACTCTTGCGCTTCTTTCAAGACATCAGCGAAAGCACTTCCTTTGTCGCGCATTTCGGTCAAAATAAAGTTGCCGGTACCGTTAATAATGCCCGCCAACCACTCGATGCCATTAGCGCTCAGTCCTTCACGCATTGCTTTCACAATAGGAATACCACCCGCAATAGCTGCCTCGTAGGCCAACGTTACGTTATTAGCGCTCGCCACAGCAAACAATTCATTACCATGATTAGCGATAAGGGCTTTATTGGCCGTTACGACGTGTTTTCCCTTTGCCAGTGCTTCAAGAATTAAGGATTTTGCTGGTTCTTCACCACCCATTAACTCAACAACTATTTGAATTTCGGGATCGTTGATAATATCGTGAGGGTTAGTCGTCAGTTGAATATCGTCGGTTTCACAAATACGTGGACGGGTGATATCTCTAGCACTTGCAGATGCCACGAGCACTTGGCAACCAGTACGGCGCAAAATTTCTTGGCCGTTTTTGGCTAACACATTCACCGTGCCACCGCCAACTGTTCCAAGGCCTAACAGCCCAATTTTTACAACGTTCAAAAGATTCCCCTTAGTTCAATTTAAGGGCGAGATTATACAGGAATTAGTACCTGCCAAAAAACACTTATCCTAAACTATCGTTTTTGAACATTTGCTTTATGCCACGTACTGCTTGGCGTGTTCTGTGGTTGTTTTCAATTAAGCCAAAACGAACATGTTCGTCACCAAAATCACCAAAACCAATGCCCGGTGAAACAGCTACCTTGGCTTCTTTTAACAGCTTTTTAGAAAACTCTAACGAACCCATTTTACGATATTTCTCAGGGATTTTTGCCCAAACAAACATTGTTGCTTTCGGTTTCTCAACCTCCCAGCCAATGCCATTAAGACCCTCACATAACACATCTCTTCGTTCTTTATACAGCGCCCTGATATCATCAACACAATCTTGAGGCCCCTCTAACGCAGCTATTGCAGCAACTTGAATAGGTGTAAACATACCGTAATCAAGGTAAGATTTTATGCGTGCCAAGGCGCCAACCAGTTCTTTATTGCCGCACATAAAGCCAACACGCCACCCCGGCATATTGTATGTTTTCGATAATGAATAAAACTCAACAGCAATGTCTTTGGCACCCGGCACCTCAAGGATCGATGGCGCTTTGTAGCCGTCAAAAACAATTTCTGCGTAAGCATTATCGTGTACAACCCAAATATCATGTTCTTTGGCCATTGCCACTACTTTCTCAAAAAACTCCAAATCAACGCATTGAGTTGTTGGATTACCGGGAAAGTTGAGGACCAGCATTTTTGGCTTAGGGTACGACGTTTTTATCGCTTTTTCTAATTCACTAAAAAAGTCTACCTCAGGGTTAATCGGCACATGTCGAATATCTGCGCCGGCTATTACAAAACCATATGGGTGAATTGGGTAAGCCGGGTTAGGTACTAGAACAGCATCACCAGGGCCTAGCGTAGCTAAAGCTAAGTGAGCCAAACCTTCCTTTGAACCAATGGTAACGATCGCTTCTGAATCAAAATCCAAGTCAACGTTGTATTTTGATTTATACCAACCGCAAATAGCTTGGCGTAACCTTGGTATACCACGTGAGACAGAATAGCGATGGGTATCACCGCGTTGTGCAGCCTCAGTCATCTTATCAACGATATGCTGTGGCGTAGGCTGGTCTGGGTTACCCATGCCAAAATCAATAATGTCTTCGCCAGCCGCACGCGCCTGAGCCTTTAGGTCATTAACAATATTAAAGACGTAAGGTGGAAGGCGTTTTATTCTTGCGAAATCATGCATGATATTTAAGGTGTTAACAAAGTCAGATACAAGCGCGCTACAGTACGCATCTGACTTTTAACTGTCAATGTAAATGTAGCAATAAGGCGCCTTCCAACGCTCTGTTTTTAGTGCAACAAAACAGAGGCAGACATTCCTTCATTTTCAAGAATTGACCTTAATGACTTGAGCGCATTCATCTGAATTTGCCTCACTCGTTCTCGAGTAACACCCATTTCATTGGCGACTTGCTCTAGTGTTGAGGCATGATAACCTCGCACACCAAACCGACGTGAAATAACTTCTCTTTGCTTATCATTAAGTAACTCAAGCCATTCTGATAAATTTTCACGAACTTCTTCTGACTGTAGAATATCTGTTGGTTCTTGTGCGTCTTGATCAACGACGGTATCCAATACTTGCTGATCGCTATCTTTAGAAACAGATACATCAAGTGACGAAACGTTTTCGGCGTGCATACGAAACATTTTCTCAATCACCTCAACAGGCTTTCCCGTTACCTCTGCCACTTCTTCGGCACTCGCTTCACGCTCAAATTCTTGGCTCAGTTCACGTGCTTTTTTGAGATAAATATTCATCTCTTTAATAATATGAATCGGCAAACGAATCGTTCTGGTTTGGTTCATAATTGCTCGCTCAATGGTTTGGCGAATCCACCAAGTAGCATAGGTTGAAAAACGAAAACCTTTTTCAGGATCAAATTTTTCAACTGCACGAATTAACCCCAAATTCCCTTCTTCAATCAGATCCAGCATAGGAAGGCCACGATTCATATAACGTCTTGAAATTTTAACAACAAGGCGCAAATTACTCTCAATCATACGCTGCCTTGCTGGTTGATCACCTTGTTGGACAAGACGACCATAATAAACTTCTTCTTCAGCAGTCAATAATTCCGACCCTGTTAAATCATTTAGATATAGTTGTGTAGAATCACTACTTGATGTTTTTTTTCGCCTTCCTGGCTGTCTTTTTGCTAGCTAAAACCGGCTCTTTATCAGACGGTTTTATTTTAGTGTTTCCTTGCATTTTATCCCCTTAATTTAGGCAAGTATTTAGTTACCGGAACAGCTTTACCGTGTCGTCTAATTTCAAAAAAAAGAACCCTGCGTTTTTTATTATCTATGCCTATTTCGGCGATAGCTTGGCCCTTTGCGACAATACTGCCTTCTTTTACTAATAACCGTTCATTATATCCATACGCGGTTAAATACTCATTGTTATGCATAATGATTAACAGGTTGCCATAACCTTTTAGTCCATTGCCTGCGTAAACTACTTTCCCTCCCTCACTACTCCTAACCAACTCACCAGATTTGCCAACCAATACGACACCTGATTTAACGAAACCTTTCTCCAGCTTCCTCACCTTTATCGGCCACTGCCAAACCAACTTTAGCTTATTTTTATATTGATTTGCAACCTTATGCTTTTTATATGTTTTCTTTCTTGCTAGAGGTGTCGTTTGCTTTTTATTAATGGTTACTTTGCGCGCTACTAATGTTAGCTTCTGCCCTTTATAAATCGTATAAGGCCATGAGATTCCGTTCCACTTTGCTAATGACTTGTAATCTCGACCATTTTGCCATGCGATTGAATAGAGGGTATCACCTGTACGAACTAGATGTGATTTAGCGGAACTCGTTTTAGCAGGGTTAGAGTAACGATGAACAGGTGCATGTATTTGATTGGAGCTACAAGAAACAAGTATAAAGCTCAGCAATATAAATACTGTCAACGCATAAATGTCTCGTGAATGTCGCAAACTACGTTTTTAGGAGAGTTTATAAATTAGTAGCCCCACAACAATAACTGCGCTGACAGCCCAGCCAATCCTTTCAATATAGTCATTTAGCTTATTTCGCAAGTTATCGCCACCGAGTGATACCAAAAAAGCGACTAAAAAGAACCGTGCTCCGCGACCAACAATAGACGCCAACACAAAAGGGATGAACATCATGTTAAGCATACCAGCGGCAATGGTAAAAAGTTTGTATGGGATGGGTGAAAAACCTGCAATTAAAATAGCCCAAAAACCCCAATCAGCAAACCACACTTTAACGTGCTCAAATTTTGAACCATACTTAAGCGCTTCAATCATAGGCTCTATTAATTCGAACGAAAACATGCCGATTAAGTAGCCGAAGACTCCCCCAATAACCGAGCCTAATGTCGTCAAAAAAGCGAAATAAAAACTTTTTTTGGGCTTAGCCAGACACATCGGCGCTAACATCACATCCGGCGGTATTGGGAAAAAAGAGGATTCTGCGAAACTTAACCCTAATAGAAATCTAGTCGCTTTTGGGTGCTCCGCCCAACATAAAACTTGGTGGTATAAACGCTTAAACAACGTGACTTCTCCTATGCACGGCCTTTAAGAAAAGGCACAAAACTAACCGGTTCAATTGTTTCCACCTCATATGCCGATTCAGTACGAGTGACACGCTGAAGAACCTGATGCCCTTCCTCGCCGATAGGAATGACTAATTTGGCACCTATGGACAATTGTTCTAATAAATTGACAGGGATCTCCGTTGGAGCGGCTGCGGCCAAAATACCTTGAAATGGCGCACACGCTTTCCAACCCCAACCGCCATCTGAGTGTTTAAAACTTATGTTTCTAAATCCAATGTCCGTCAATACAATTTTGGCTTGGTCTTGTAATGGTCGGATACGTTCAACTGAAAACACCCTGGGGATTAAACTCGCTAATATTGCCGACTGATAACCTGAACCGGTCCCCACTTCTAAAACATTTTCAGGCAAACCGTCCTCTATCAGTAACTCAGTCATACGCGCCACTATATAAGGCTGAGAAATAGTTTGACCGTGCCCAATCGGTAACGCGGTATTTTCATAAGCGCGACTCGACAATGCCTCGGCCATAAATAAGTGGCGTGGAACTTTTCTCATGACATCAAGAACACGTTCATCTTTAATACCCTGTTCTTGCAATCGAAGAATGAGTCGATCACGAGTGCGCTGCGAGGTCATTCCAATGCCTGCGTGAGTTTTCATAAATCCACCTTTTCTAGCCAATGATCTAATTCGTCTAAACGCTGATAATTGGTTAAGTCAATCTTTAAGGGTGTAATAGAAACGTAGCCATGTTCAACGGCATGAAAATCAGTCCCTTCGCCCGCATCTTGCTGCCCCCCAGGCGGTCCGACCCAGTATATTTTTTTGTTTCTAGGATCACGAGCCTCAATAACTGGTTCTGAGCGATGGCGCTGACCCAGCCTTGTCGCTTTTAGCCCCTTTATCTGATCCAGCGGCAAATCCGGAACATTAACATTCAATATGGTGTCCTGTGGTAGCTCATTCACTAATAATTGCTTAAGTAATTGCGCCGCTATAACCGCTGCTGTTTCAAAATATTGTGGCTGACTTGCATTGATAGAAATGGCGACTGATGGAAAACCAAGAAAACGCCCTTCTGTGGCCGCCGCGACGGTGCCTGAATAAAGAACGTCGTCACCCATATTTTCGCCATTATTGATACCCGAAAAAACAATACTTGGATCTTCCTTTAGCAAACCCGTCATCGCCAAATGAACACAATCAGTTGGGGTGCCATCTACGCTAAAAAAACCATTGTCCATTTGTTGCACCCTCAGCGGCATGTCAAGGGTCAAAGAGTTACTGGAGGCACTTCTATTTCTGTCTGGTGCAACAACCGTTACACGAGCCAGCTCTGATAGTTTAGTGGCTAAAACCGACAAACCCGGAGCAAGGTATCCATCGTCATTACTGAGTAAAATATGCATTAAAATTATTTAGATACGACCGTTAATAAATACTAATGATTCAAATTTGCTAAACTCTTATTATGCCTGAAGATAAAAACAAACACCTAGGTTCAGATCAAGATTCTCAATTATTTCGGGAGTTTGTGGGCGATACAAAACCTCTTACAAGCGATAAGCAATATTCTTTCGAAAATAAACCAAAGCCTAAGCCCATAAAAAAGGTTTTTCATTTAAAGGAAACGCAACATGAGGCTTTTTTTCAAGAGATTGACAACATCCAAGCAGATGACAGTCTATTCTTTTCACGAGATGGCGTTCAACATAAAACGATAAAAAGATTAAAACGCGGCGCTTTTGGAATTGATGAGAAAATTGACTTACATGGTTTAAATAAACAAGAAGCTCAAGAGCTTCTGTACGAGTTCTTAACCGAACAAGTTTCTCAACAGCACCGCTGCCTCCTTATCGTTCATGGTAAAGGCATGGGCTCTTTAAATAGTCGCCCCGTTCTGAAAAACTTAGTTTTCAACCTCTTGAAGAACGAGCCTTCGGTGCTTGCTTTTTCATCTGCTCAAGCACGTGACGGAGGAACCGGCGCACTGTACGTCTTGTTAAGAAAGAACCTTTAAACAGCGTATAAATACAGTAAAAAAGCCCCTAAAAATAAGCGATATATCACGAAAGGTAGCATCCCAATTTTCTCAAGCATGCGTAAAAAAAGTGAAATACAGGCAAAAGCACTTAAGGCTGAAATAACCACACCCGCACATATAGAAAACCAATCAATCGCGATAGAGCTATTCATTAATTCCAACGACTTTAAACTTCCAGCCAAGAAAATTAGCGGTACCGACAGAAGAAATGAAAACCTTGCCGCTGCTTCGCGTGTTAAGCCCAAAATAAGACCTGCTGTCATCGTTATACCTGAGCGAGAGGTGCCTGGAATAAGGGCTAAAACCTGATACAAGCCAATAATAACCGCAGCCCTAATAGTGATTGCATATTCATCTTTAGAACGTGGCCCTTTCACATCAGACCACCAAAGCAATAAGGCAAATACGAGAGTTGATACCGCAATAATGATCGGAGACCTTAAATAAATCTCTATTAAATCTCCCGCAAACAGCCCGACCAAACCAACGGGAATTGTGCCGATGATAACCATCCACGCTAAACGACTATCCTGTGTCTGTTGTTGGCTAACAATAGAGGCAAACCAGCCAACAATTAATTTGCGCAGGTCTTTTCGAAAGTAGCTAACCACCGCGATTAAAGTCCCGACATGCACCGCAATGTCGAAAGCCAGCCCTTGATCTTCCCAGCCTAAAAGGAGCGGCAGTAATATTAAATGCGCAGAGCTTGAAATAGGTAGAAACTCAGTCAATCCTTGTAATAGGCCAAGGCCTACGATCTGCTCTAAATCCATTAACTTTCCCTAATTAAAGCGGTTTTTTATCGTTAGTAATTCACGTACAACCGCCGTTGCATAGCTACCACTCCGCAATTTAAATGACAGCTGGAGTTTATCACTTGCTAGCCAGTCTAATTTAAAATCATCGGGCACGACCCTTAAAGAGCGACGAGAAAAGTCCACACGTTCCTTGATCAACCCATCGCAAAATATTGAATTCTCTTTAAAAACATTATTTTCAAGCTCGTAAACCGCGCTTGCAACGGCACCCTCCCCCTGTCCAAATAGTGGCCCAGTAGGGTGAATATCATGTTCTGATAAGCGTTTATTTATCTCGTTTGAGATATTATCTTCCTTAAAAAATTGACGCGTTCCATTAAGCATAAAAGCATCACCCTCCACTGCTAAGTCCCAGTTTTTATCAGCAGCACGCTCAGCAAGCACTTTATTAAACAAAAAAGACCTCGCAGATGATAAGAGTAAACTTTTCATTTTCTTGTTCTTAATCGCTTCACCTTTGGAAAACAAATTATAAACTCGGTCTATGTTTTGGCATAAATACCCAAACCGCTGATCCATAAAATAGTTTGGCACCCCGAATGTCTTAATTTGCTCTGATCGATCAGCCAGTTGTTCTTTATCGGCATTCAGTTGTGAAACGACAATATTGAACTGATTGAATTTTATCGTACCCCGTTTTAACTTTTTTAAATGGCGCGTCACATGCTCTATTTTTAATGACTCGTCTTCTAACAAGTACCAATCGGGGCCCTCCTTGCCGGGCAGGTGCACACTAAACCATTGTTTAGTAACTCCATGTCTATCTTTCATTCCAGCATAAGAAACCGAGCGCCTTGGCAGCTCTGCGTGTATCGCGAGCCTTTTTACAATGTCTTCAGTATTTAGAGCCGTTTTTTGTATGTATAAAAATACGTGCTCGCCATCGCCAGAAGGTTCAAAGGTTAATGATTCATTAACCTTAAAGTATTCATTTTGTTCTCTTAGTAAACCGGTACCGATTGGACCACCGTGCGCATACGGTAAGTCATCAACGTGCGTTTCAAAACCCATCTAAATTGACTTCCTAGAAATCAGCAAAACAACAGCATGTGTTTCTATGCCTTCTTTTCGACCAGCAAAGCCCATGCCTTCGGTGGTTGTCGCCTTAATATTTATTTGCGATGGATCCGCTTTCAAATCATCAGCAATACA
>MAAC01012610.1_pt1 | contig 12392 bp, 10 predicted proteins | sample 1115981 | NCBI WGS metagenome assembly MAAC01 (sample SAMN04961126, study PRJNA320927) | seawater metagenome | isolation source: sample BD02T64 sea water enriched with oil for 64 days | place: USA:Gulf of Mexico | collected 2013-07-27 | reverse complement strand
GGCGGCGCGGGCAAGGATACCATCTTTGGCGGCACCGATGGCGATACGGTTGACGGTGGTGCCGGCGGCTTCAATGCCGACCCTGCGCTGAACACCGACGATGACACGCTTGATCTGACCGGTTTGAACTTCCGCCTGCGCGATCTGGAACCAGACAGCAACGGCAATGGTCAGAACGGTACGGTTGATCTGTACAACGCCGACGGCACATCCGCGGGCTCGTTCAAATTCACCGAGATCGAAAACATCATCGGCGAAGAGATGGCCGGCCCGGTTGATGGTCTGGACTCTGGCGAGGATATGGCCCCGGGCTACACCGATGCCCAAGGCGACCAGATCGACGGCACAGACGGGATCAACGATACGATCTTTGGCAACGGTGGCGACGACACGATCGACAGCGGGTTGGGCGACGATACCGTTGACGGCGGGTCGGGCGACGACACGTTCACACTGACCGATGGCGTCGACAATGACGTTATCATCGGCGGCGAAAGCGGCGAAACCGACGGCGATGTGATCGACAGTACGGCTGTGGATGACGACCTGACTGTCACTTTCACCGATAAAGAGGAAGGGACATTGACCAACGGGTCCGGCACCACCGAATTCTCGGAGATCGAGAGGCTCGAACTGGGGGGCGGTGACGATACGGTCACAGGCTCTGGCGGTGATGAGAATGTCTTGACCGGTGACGGCAACGACGTGGTGAATGCCGGCGGTGGTGATGATACCATCGATGGCCAGGGCGGCAATGATACCATCGACGGTGGTAAATATGATGACAGCCTGATCGGTGGTGACGGCAACGACTCCCTCGTCGGTGGTGAGGGTGACGACGTCCTGATCGGCAACAAGCCCGGTGCGATTGGCGTGCCCGACACGGACGTTCCACTGGTCTCCAAACCCTTTGATCAGGACCTCGACCCCAACGACGACAAAGATACGCTGATCGGCGGCGCGGGCGATGATACGATCGATGGCGGTGATGATGCCGACTATATTGACGGTGGCGACGATGATGATGTCATCGAAGGCGGCATCGACAACGACACCATCTATGGCGGCAGCGGCAACGACACCATCACCGATGTCCAAGGTGCGGACGAAATCTATGGCGGTGACGGTGACGATCTGATCGAAGCGGGCATCGACACCTTCTCTGATTATGCGGATGATCAGCCGACCGTCGGTGGACGACCCAACCCCTTCTTCAACTCCGGCGATCCGAACAAGGACGATGGTCGTGATTTCGTCGATGGCGGCAGCGGTAACGATACGATCCGCACCGGCGACGATTCTGACACCATCTACGGCGGTACGGGCGACGATTCTATCAACGCGGGTATCGATGACGATGAGGTCTACGGCGACGACGGCGACGACAGCATCATCGGCAGCCACGGGTCCGACAGCCTGTATGGCGGCGAAGGCAATGACACCATCTATGGTGGCTTTGGCAACGAACCGATCGCGGGCTACGAGGGCGAGGAAGTCGACGCCACCGATCCGCAGCCGAACAACGGCAAGGACTATATCGAAGGCGGTGCCGGCAATGACGTGCTGTACGGTGAAGACGACAACGACACCATCCTGGGTGGTGCCGATGACGACTACATCGACGGAGGCATTGACGACGACAGCCTGGATGGCGGTCAGGGCGACGATACGATCTTGGGTGGTCAAGGCAACGACACCATCCGCGGCGCACAGGGCCATGATGAGATCGATGGGGGGGACGGTGACGACTCCATCCTCGCCGGTAATGGCAACGACGACGTTAAGGGCGGTGCTGGGAACGACACCATCGACGGTGGTCAGGGCAACGACACCATCGACGGCGGTGACGGCGATGACTCCATCCTTGGGGGCTTTGGCGACGACTCCATCCTCGGGGGTGCCGGAAACGACACGATCATCGCGGCCGGTGACAATGATACCGTAGACGGTGGGACCGGTGACGACTCCATCAGCGGTGTGCGCGGCGACGACATCTTGTTCGGTGGCGAGGGTGACGACACCATCGACGGCGGTGAGGACAACGACGAAATCGACGGCGGCGACGGCGACGACAGCCTGCTGGGTGGCTTTGGCAACGACACCATCGAAGGTGGTGAGGGCGACGATACCATCAGCGCAGGTGGCGGCGACGACATCATCAGCGGTGGCGCGGGCAATGACAGCCTGCAAGGTAACGACGGGCGCGATACCTTCACCAACGTCAACGGTGGCGACACCATCGACGGCGGTGCCGGCACAGATGCCTCTGACTACGACGTCATCGATCTGAGAGGCGCGCTGAGCCCCGGCGGCGGTTATCGTCTTGAAAATGTCACGCCGGATAATGATGCCGGTGACACAATCGACGGCGACAGCCCCAACGATGGCATCGACGGTACGATCGTCTTTACGGATGCGTCCGGCACTGAAACCGGTCGTCTCGACTTCACCAACATCGAAGAGATCATTCCCTGCTTCACGCCGGGCACCTTGATCGCTACGCCGAAAGGGGAACGTCGGGTCGAAGATCTGGTGGTGGGCGACCGTGTCATCACCCGTGACAACGGTATCCAGGAAATCCGCTGGGTCGGTGCCCGCGAGATGACCGGACAAGAGCTGGCGCATAAAGCGCATCTGCTGCCGGTGCTGATCCGTCAGGGTGCTTTGGGCAACAATCTGCCCGAGCGCGACATGCTGGTCAGCCCCAACCACCGCGTTCTGGTGGCCAACGACAAGACAGCGCTCTACTTCGAAGAGCGCGAGGTTCTGGTCGCGGCGAAACACCTGACCGGTCTGGAAGGTGTTGATATCGTTGAAACCTCTGGCACGACCTACATCCACGTGATGTTTGACCAGCACGAGGTGATCCTGTCTGACGGCACATGGACCGAAAGCTTCCAGCCGGGCGATATGAGCCTTGCAGGTGTCGGCAACGCGCAGCGCAACGAGATCCTGGAGCTTTTCCCGGAACTGGCAACGCGCGAAGGGGTGGACGGCTATGTCGCCGCGCGCCGCACGCTGAAAAAGCACGAGGCGAAACTTCTGACGAAGTAAGCGCCACAATATATGCAGCAACAGGCCTGCATCCCCTTGGGGGTGCAGGGCGAAGAACGGGGCAGGCGACTGTCCCGTTTTTTCGTGTTCAGGGGTACGTGGTCAGGGGCCGGTCAGCGCGCCGCGCGCCATGCGGTCCATGCTTCGGGCGTATCAAGGTCCAGTCGCGCGCGGTTCTCCGGCAGGGGAATCAGCAGCGTCTGGTCCTGGGCCTGTGCAATGATCTCTTTCCCGCCGGTGTCACCTTGCATTTGGGCAAAATGATCAAAATGGCAGGCGGCAAAAACCGTCGGGTGACCCGGCTTTCCATCCGCCGTCGCACCGCGCCATATCGTGTAATTTGGTTTGATATCAACGGCGTGAAAGACGGTGTTCAAGTCATCTTCAGTCAGTTCTGGCAGGTCGGCAAGCAGCACCATCGCGGCAGGCGTCCCGGCGGGAAGGGCCGCAAACCCAGCGCGAAGCGAGGCGTTCATCCCCTCTGCCGCGTCGGGAACGGAGAGCGCTTCAACCTCCATATCAGCCACAAGCGCATAACGAGGGTGGGGCGCAGGTGGCAGGGCCACAATGACCGCCCCTCGCGTCGCCGCCCGCGCGATCCGTGCCTGTCGGCGCAGCAGCGCTTCGCCCTCCACGATCTCTAGCAGTTTGTCGCGCCCCCGCATCCGCGAGGATTGCCCCGCGGCCAGCAGGATGATGGGGATGTCATGGCTCATACACCGACCATAGCCAGAATTGTCAACCACCGTAAGAGCATAGCATCAGTCCCACCCGCTGATTTGGCCCGGCATTTTTGAACCATCGGGCGGAATAGGGCGTTGGGCTTGTAAGCCAGGTGATCTCCGCGCAAGCTTGTTGAACATGGCACTTCATGACGCGGACATACCCTATGAACTTTGACTTCCTTTTGCCATCGACACTGCTCCGCAAGGGCCGTGAATACAGCCGCAAGCTTTGGGTGCGGGTGCTGATCATGGGGTTGTTGGCGGTCTTGTCGCTGCTGCTGAGCATGTTGATCGAACGCTGGATCCCGCAATCGCTCGCGACCTATCTGACCGGCAGTGCGGCGGACCGGTTGCTGTCGATCATCGCCAACGCGATGCTTGCGGTCACCACCTTTTCGCTTAGCGTCATGGTCACTGTATATCGCAGCACCTCGACCCAATGGACGCCGCGCATTCACCGCTTGATCGTTCAGGACCGCACCACCCAGAATACGCTGGCCGTCTTCATCGGGGCCTATGTCTATGCGCTGATCGCCATCATCCTGCGCGAGCTTGGGGTGTTCGACGACAAACGATCTTTCGTGTTGTTCGTGATGACGGTGATCGTATTGACGGTGATCGTGTTCAGCCTGATCCGCTGGGTGCTGCATTTGCAGACCTTTGGCAGCCTGATCGATACCTCGCGACAGGTGGAGGATCAGACACGCCGCACATTCAAGGAACGCCTGCATAATCCCTGCCTCGGGGCCAATCCGCTGACGGGTGATATTCCCGACAGTGCAAAGCCGTTCACCGCGGATGAAAACGGCTATATCCAGCATATCTATCCCGAAGCGTTGAATACCGTGGCGGAAAACCACGGGGTGAAGATCTATCTCAAGCGCAACATCGGCAGCTTTGTTTTCGTCAACGAACCTTTGATGATGATCGACCGCGTGGGACAGCCCAAGAACAATGAACACACCGATGAAACGCTGCATGCCGGGATCAATGCCAGTATCACCATCGGCGATTTGCGAACCTATGATCAAGATCCGCGCTTTGGTCTCATCGTGATGGGAGAGGTCGCGTCAAAGGCGCTGTCGCCCGGCGTAAATGACCCCGGCACCGCGATCGACGTGATCACCCGCATTGGCCGCATCCTGAGCTTTTACGAGGACGAGACCGAAAGGGACCGCGACGAGGTGCTGGACCACATCTATGTCGCACCACTGGACCCGTCCGACCTGATGCAGGACGCTTTTGGCGCGCTGGCACGGGACGGGTGTACGGTGGTCGAGGTGCAGCAGCGGCTTCAAGCCACGCTGAACGGCCTGATGCGTCACCCTGACGAGGGGCTGCGCATCGCCGCGCGCAGGGCTGCCGAACGTCACCTCAGACGCGCGCTTGCCAAGATCGACTTTGAACCCGACCGGGCGCAGTTGATGGAAAGCGCCAGCCAAGACGTGCGCGATGCCGTGCGTGATGCGGTAAAGCGCAGCGACACCGAGGATGACGCGCCAAAGATGGACAATGACACCGACACCACCTGAGGGCGGCTTTTACAGGGGGCGGATTTTCAGCTGTGTGATCCGGTTGCCATCGCGGGCGATGACCTCGAACCGGAACCCGTGGAAAGAAAACACCTGATTGGGTGTCGGGATCATCTGCGCTTCGTGGATCACCAGACCGGCGACGGTATTGGCCTCTTCATCCGGCAAGTCCCATTCCGTGGCGCGGTTCAGGTCTCGGATCGTCATGGCCCCATCGACGAAATACTGCCCGTCCTCGGCCTTGGTCACGCCGTGGTCCGCATCTGGGTCGAATTCATCGGTGATCTCGCCCACAATCTCTTCAAGGATATCCTCGAGCGTGATCAACCCCTGAAGCGAGCCATATTCATCCACCACCAGCGCAAAATGGGTGCGGCGCCGTAGGAACTGGCGCATCTGTTCGTCCAGCGTAGATGTCTCGGGCACGAAATAGGGTTTCATTGCGATATCGGCGATTTTGAACGTCTTGAACGGTTTGTCATCCTCGGCACCGCTGATGTGCTTGTACATGGCACGCAGCAGGTCTTTGGCATGGATCACACCGATGATGTTCTCGGGATCATCGCGGTAGACGGGCAGGCGGGTGTGGTTGCTTTCCAGGATCTGTTCAAGGATCTGCGAAGGGTCATTGGCGGCATCGATCATCTCGATCCCTGACCGGTGGAGCATGACCTCTTCCACCATACGTTCGCGCAGATCAAGCGCGCCTAGAATGCGGTCGCGGTCTTCCTTCTCTACCACCCCTTCAGAGCGGCCGATTTGGAGCGCCCCCGCGATTTCCTCGCGCACGGCAAGGATGTTGCTGTCAGGGTCGATGGTCACGCCGAAAAGGCGCAAGATGCCGCGGACCAGAAACCGCACGGCTGACACCACGGGGCTGAAGATCAGCACCACCAGCGCAATGGGCCGCGACACGGCGGCGGCGGCGGTTTCAGCATTGGTGATCGCATAGGTCTTGGGCAGAACCTCGGCAAAGATCAGGACCAGCAGCGTCATCACCAGCGTCGCCAGCGCCACACCGGATTCGCCAAAGACCCGCGTGAACAGCGCCGTCGCAAGCGAGGCTGCAAGAATGTTCACAAGATTGTTGCCCAGCAGGACAGAGCCGATCAGCCGCTCGTTATCCTCGGTGATCTTGAGCGCACGTTCCGCCCCCTTGGACCCTTTATCCGCCTGACCCCGCAGCTTGCCCCGCGATGCCGCCGTCAGCGCCGTTTCAGACCCCGAGAAGAAGCCGGAAAGCACCAGAAGAAACAGGATGATACCGCTGCTGATCCAAAATGCGCCGTCTAGGATTGCGGGGGCCGTGTCCATTTGTGAGTATACCTTATCCGTTTGCTCATAGGGTTATGGGCGTGTGTGCGGTTTCATTCAAGGGATGAGCAGGGTGAACCATCAAGATTTGGGACAATTGAATGGGCCGATTGTGCTGTTCGGCGGTCCGTATTCCAACCTGGAGGCGCTTGACGCGCTGTTTGACCGCGTGCGGGCCTTAGGGGTGGGGCCGGATCGGATGATTTGCACCGGCGACGTCGTGGCCTATTGCGCCGATGCCCATGCCGTCAGCGACAGGATGCAGGGCAGTGGCATCGCGGTAGTGGCGGGGAATTGTGAAAAGCAGCTTGCCGCAGGTGCGATGGACTGCGGCTGCGGGTTCGAGGATGGCAGCGCCTGCGATCTGCTGTCGGTCGGCTGGTACGGCTACGCCAGCGCACAGATCACCCAAGCGCAGCGCGACTGGATGGGGCAGGTGCCGGATATCCTCAGCCTTCACCACGCCGGAAAGCGCTATGCCGTGATCCACGGGGGGCACCATGATATCGCCCGCTTTATCTGGCCCGTCTCGCCCGAGGCCGTGTTTGACGCGGAATGGCAGGCGGTGGAGCGCAGCATAGGTCCGGTGGACGGGATCATCGCAGGGCACTGCGGGGTGGCGTTTGAACGGCAGACAGCGCGGGGGATGTGGATCAACGCCGGTGTCATCGGTATGCCGCCCAACGACGGCGCACCGCAGACCCGTTTTGCGGTGCTTGATGCGGGGCAGGTGTCGTTTCACCGGCTTGACTATGACCATGCCGCCGCCGCCCGCGCGATGGTGCAGGCGGGGCTGACCCAAGGCTACCATAAAGCGCTAGAGACCGGTCACTGGCCGTCAGAGGATGTCTTGCCGCCGGAACTGCGCCGCCCCGCCTTGGCCAGCGGATGATTTTCCAGCACCAGCTCGGACAGACGTGCCTCTAGCACATGGGTGTAGATTTCGGTCGTGGCGACATCGGCGTGCCCCAACATCGTCTGGATCGCCCGCAGATCGGCCCCATTGGCCAGCAGGTGCGTGGCAAAGGCGTGGCGCAACGTGTGGGGGGTGACCTTGGCCGGATCGACACCGGCGGTCAGGGCGAATTCCTTGATCAGCAGATAAAAGCGGTGGCGCGTCAGATATCCGGCGCTGCCGCGACTGGGGAACAGGTAGATCGACGCGGGTTTGCCCTTGGCCTGTGCGGCCTCGTCGGTTTTATCGCGCTGCACCAGCCATGCCGCCAGCGCCTCGCGCGCGGGGTCAGACAGGGGCACCAGACGTTCCTTGCCGCCTTTGCCCATGATCAAAAGCAAACGCGGATCGCCGCGGGCCGCGCTGACCCTAAGGCTCACCAGCTCGCTCACCCGCATGCCGGTGGCGTAGAGCAGCTCCATCAGACAGGTGTTGCGCAGCTGGTCCGAGGTGTTGCGCCCCGAGTGGCGCGCCGCGTCGAGCAGCTGGTCGACCTCGTCTTCTGACAGCACCTTGGGCAGACGTTTATCCTGCCCCGGACCGGCAATCTGGATCGCGGGGTTATCGGTGCGCCACCCTTCTTCAAAGGCGAAACGGTACAGCTGTTTGATCGCCGACAGCCGCCGTGCGCGGGTGGATTTGGCAAGCCCCTGCGCGTCGCACCAGACCAGATAGGCTTCGATCTCCTTGCGACCGACCGTGACGAAATCCAAGGCGCGGCGGGCGAGAAAACTGTCAAAATCCTTCAGGTCGCGCCCATAGGCGAGTTGCGTGTTCGTGGCCGCGCCCAGTTCCGCCGCCTGCGCCTCTAGGAAGGTCGAAATCCAGTGCAGCAACTCGGTCTGCATCAGTCACGCTCCAGCAAAGACGTCTGCAGGGCAGCCCGCCGCGCGGCATCTTCCAGCCCCAGGGCCCGCAGGGTAGAGATCGCATCGCGCAGGGCAGCCGTGTCACCGCGGGCGCCGTCCTCTAGCAGGGCAATTGTATGCAGGATGGCGCTGCCCAACTGACCGTTTTGCGCCATTTCAACCAGCCCCTCACGTGGTGTTGGCGTCGTGAATGCGCTGGCAATCCCCTGTGCGTGGGGGATGTCGGGCGTGGTTTTCGGGGCCTCCCCGCGCGCGATCTGCGACAGGAATGTAATCTCTGCCGGTGTCGTATCGGCGCTGGCAACCTGCTCGTAGAGCGGTGACAGCAGCAGGATACGGTCGCGCAGGGCCGCGCTGGCACCTGTAAGGTCGGTGCCCTGCAAATCCTCGGCATAGAGGGTGGCGAGCGGGGCGCAGGGCTTTGGCGATTGCCTCTGTATTGCCGCTGGACATGGCCGTGTCGAACCGCTGGAGCGCTTCGACACGGTCCCACACCCCGCCAGAGGCCGCAGGCTCACGGTCGGTATAAATGCCTAGAAACCGGTTGTCGGGCAGGGCACCGATACGGGTCAGACGCTCCGCCGCATCCAGCTGCGCTTTCCATCCCGCGATATCGCGCAGATCGGCCACAGCATAGGCAGCGGGCAGGTTCCGCGTGGGCTGCGGCTCTCCGATCGCTTCAAGAAGCCGGAACTTGAGCGGCGTCATTTCGCGCGGGCCGGGCAGGGGCGCGGCCCCTTCGTAGAGGTCAGGGTTGAGGAACCGGTCCAGCAACGACAGATCGCTTTCGGGCAGCAGCGCCAGCGCTTGGGCAGACCCCAGCGTCAGCGCCGCCGTGTCCCATTCCCCCGACCGCGCAGCGCACAGGATGCGCACGCCGTAATCCGTTGTCAGGAAGGGCTTGTCCTTCAGCCGCAGGCAGGCACGATCTTCTGTGCCCAAAAGCAGGCTCACCTGCATCCATAGGCCAAAGTGATCCGGCGAGGTCTCGACACCCGCCTGTTCGATCAGCGACATCGCAGGGTCAAGCGCCGCAGCATCCATCAAGGTGCGCACACGGGCGAGGGCAAGCGCATCGCCCTGTTTCGCGTCCCCCTGCGGCGCGGTTGCTTGCGCCAGCAGCAGGGTAAACAGCAGCGAATGGGCCACGGGCAGGTGAAGCTCCGGCAGACGGTCAAGCTGATGGGCGATGTCTTCCGCGGTGCTGCCTGTCCATAGATCCTGCGGTAGCCCTGTCACCTTGGTTGGCACCAACCCGATGGCGCGCGGCCCGCCTTTGCCCAAGGGGGCCACGGTCACGGCAGGCGGCAGCGCGGACCGCGCCACGGGGGCCTCGTCCGGCTTTACGGGGGCCTTGCGCGTCGGTTGCGGCGTCTTGGGACGTTCGCCGAGCCAGTCGATCACCGACAAAGGCGCGTTGCGGTCATTTTGCGCCGCGGTTTGCGCGGCGACACCAAGGGGGAGGGCAATCAGGCAAAAAACGCTTAGCTGCCTGACAAATCGGATCATTGCTGCTCCAACGTCACGGATTCGCGGATTTCGACCTGGGGTGGTGCAAAGTCCGCCCCGAAGAACGGCCCCACATAGGCATAGACCGCAAGGCCGATGAACCCGATAATTGCGAGGTAAATCAGAAACTTGATCAGCTTGCTCATGGAATCCGCCTGCTTTCTTCTGCATCTTTTGACTATTCTATATATGGCCTTTTGGGCAAGATCACGTCATTCACACAAGAATGAGCGAAATTCAGCAATCCCAAGCCGATACGGCCCAAAACACCCCTCGGTACCATCTTAGGAAGACGGTTGTCATGGTGGGTATGATGGGCGCAGGTAAAACCGCCGTAGGCCGCGCTTTGGCCGCGAAACTCGGCGTGCCCTTTGTGGACAGCGACCACGAGATTGAGGCCGCTGCCAATCTGACCGTGCCCGAAATCTTTGAGCGCGACGGCGAGCCCTTCTTTCGCAAGCGCGAGACCGAAGTGATCTCGCGTCTGCTGGATAAAGAGCCCGGCATCCTGTCGACCGGCGGCGGCGCCTTTCTGGCGGAAGCCAACCGCGAGAATATCTCGGCCCGCGGGGTGTCGGTGTGGCTGGATGCGGATCTTGACCTGCTGTGGAACCGTGTGCGGTACAAGACCTCGCGCCCGTTGCTGCGCACTGCTGACCCACGCGGGACCCTGACCGAACTTTACGAAAAACGTGTGCCGATCTACCGGCTTGCGGATATGACGGTTGCCAGCACGCCGGCGCTGTCGATTGACGCGATGGCGCAGCGCGTGGTGGATGCGCTGGCGGATCGTCCAGATGTACTTGAGGTGCTGTGATGCGAGAAACGGTTCATGTCGGTCTTGAGGGCCGCGCCTATGATGTGGTGATCGGCCCCGATCTGCTGGCGCAAGCAGGCGCGTTGATTGCCCCGCTGTTGCGCCGCAAACGTGTTGTGGTGGTCAGCGATGAAACGGTTGCGGCGCACCATCTGGACAGTTTACGCGCCGGACTGGACGCCGCTGACATCAGCGTCGAGGCGCTGGCATTGCCGCCGGGCGAGGCCACAAAATGCTGGGCAGAGCTGACCCGCACGGTCGATTGGCTGATGGATCAGAAGGTCGAACGCAACGATGTCGTGATTGCTTTTGGCGGCGGTGTCATCGGTGATCTGGTGGGCTTTGCCGCCGCGATCCTGCGCCGTGGTGTGCGCTTTGTGCAAATCCCGACCTCGCTTCTGGCGCAGGTCGACAGTTCGGTCGGGGGCAAGACGGGGATCAACGTATCGCAGGGCAAGAACCTTGTCGGCGCGTTTCATCAGCCGTCCCTTGTATTGGCCGATACGGCCGTGCTTGGCACATTGCAGACGCGTGACTTCCTCGCCGGATATGGCGAGGTCGTCAAATACGGGCTTCTGGGGGATGCGGCCTTCTTTGACTGGCTTGAGGTGAACGCTCCCGCGATGGCCGCTGGCGATATGGCGATGCGCGTAGAGGCGGTGCGCCGGTCTGTCCAGATGAAGGCCGACATTGTGCTGCGCGACGAAAAGGAACACGGCGACCGCGCGCTTTTGAACCTTGGCCATACCTTTTGCCACGCGCTTGAGGCGGCGACGGGCTATTCCGACCGGTTGTTACATGGCGAAGGTGTGGCGATCGGCTGTGCGATGGCGTTTGAATTGTCCGCCCGTTTGGGGCTTTGCGCGCAAGAGGACCCCAGCCGCGTCCGCGCGCATCTGCGGGCCATGGGCATGAAAACCGACCTGCGCGACATCGACGGAGATCTGCCGGACGCCGCCTATCTGCTTGATCTGATGGGGCAGGATAAAAAGGTCATCGACGGCAAGCTGCGCTTTATTCTGGCCCGCAGCATTGGCGATGCTTTTGTCACCGCCGATGTCCCCAAGGACGCGGTGCTGCAGCTGCTGGATGACGCGCTGGCCGAACGCCACTAGGGCGCGACGCCCACCCGTCTTAAGTCACAACAAAGAAAAAGGCGGGGAATTCCCCGCCTTAACTATGTTTGGTATCCAATTGATATCAAAATGGGATTTCATCATCCAGGTCGCGCGAGGAACCGCGACCACCGTCGTTGCCGCCGCCCGAGGGGCCACTGTCATAGCCGCCACCGTAGCCGCCCTGATCCGACGGGCCGCTGTCGTAGCCGCCGCCGCCGTAGTTGCCACCACCACCGGAACCACCACCGTCGCGGCCATCGAGCATGGTCAGCGTACCGCCAAAGCCCTGCAGGACAACTTCTGTGCTGTATTTATCTTGACCGGACTGATCTTGCCATTTGCGCGTTTGCAGCTGGCCTTCGATATACACTTTGGAACCTTTCTTCAGGTATTGCTCTGCAATGCGCACAAGCCCTTCCTGAAAGATCGCCACCGAATGCCATTCGGTCTTTTCGCGGCGCTCGCCGGTGTTGCGGTCTTTCCATGTCTCGGATGTCGC
>MAAC01013902.1_pt1 | contig 12396 bp, 10 predicted proteins | sample 1115981 | NCBI WGS metagenome assembly MAAC01 (sample SAMN04961126, study PRJNA320927) | seawater metagenome | isolation source: sample BD02T64 sea water enriched with oil for 64 days | place: USA:Gulf of Mexico | collected 2013-07-27 | reverse complement strand
GTTGGATCCTTTCTCAACAAGGATCCTTTTGGCCAATCACCTTTATGTTGAGCTAAATTTGAACTGGTTTCCATCACTCAGCCTCACTCTCGGTCATTTTATCGCTTAGCCCGGTAACTCTCTCTTTATCGTGTTTTTCTGCGGGCTCAGGTTTGTTGAAAAATCGAATTATCTCAGATCGGCAATCGCCAATATTCTCGTACAAAATTCCATGGTTATCTGCTTCAATCATTTGCAGTTCTTTTTCTTGCGAACCGATCAAATCAAAGACCTTGTTTATCCCCTTGGAATCTACAATGGGGTCATTTGTCCCCTGAAGTAAAAGCACAGGGCAGCTAACCTTTGAGAGGTTATCCTTTAGTTGATCATGTAGTTGATGAACTTCATAAGCGGTTCGAACTGGAACACTCTGGTAGTTAATTTCTGGATTTTCGGAAGGATGCTCCCTGAAAATCCCTTTCTCTTCCATAGTTGGCACCCAACCCGTTAACTTCTCGAATCCATAGGCGATATGAGCCAATAACATATTGCTGGTCTTGAATTTCCACGGCACTGATACTGCTGCAACACTCGCGATACCGTTGGGATACCTTGCTGCTTCCAGTAACGCGAGAGTTCCGCCAGTGCCAAAGCCGACAATATTAATTTCTTCTACAAAAGCAGAAAGATGGTAAGAAACGTATGAAGCAAGTGGGAAATGTTGAAGTACCACAAGAGGCATTTTTAGCCGTTCTTAAGCTTGATAGTTAATTTAGCCCGTTAAGTTAATTTAACAAATAGTGACGGTAAATAAATGCTGTCGCTAAAACTCTACTTAGCAGGATTTTAAAATAGGAAGTGTATGGCCGTTTATTTTTCGATTATCTTAGTGATAATTACCGTTTTGACAGGGATCGTTTGGTTTACTGATAAGTTCTATTTAGCACCTCAGCGCAAATTGAAAGCTACTGCCGCGCAACTTTCAGCTGAGGAGTCATGTGCAGCCGAATTAACACCACAAGCGCTAGCAACATTAACAGAGCCATCGCCTTTAGTAGATACCGCGGTGCAAATTTTTCCAGTGATCGCTTTTGTTTTAATTTTACGCTCCTTTTTGTACGAACCATTTCAAATCCCATCAGGCTCAATGATGCCTACATTACTTGATGGTGACTTTATTCTAGTGAATAAATTCAACTATGGGTTAAAAGACCCTGTGGTAAGACATAAATTCATTGAAATTGGTTTACCTGAACATGGTGACGTTGTTGTTTTCAAGTACCCACAAGACCCAAAAGTTGATTTTATTAAGCGAGTAATAGGCTTGCCTGGTGATCGGATTATTTACCGAAACAAATCACTTTATATTAAGCGAGCTTGCCAAGATTCTGATACTAAATGTCCCGAGTTTGAACAAATACAACAAAATCTTGTTGGTGAATATATAGGGCCAGATGCTGAAACTGGTATGAATGAATTCGAATCTAAGATGTTGAATAAAAGTCATCAGGTATTAAATGATAGTCAAACTTTACCTCGGGTATCTCACTACTTCCCACAACCTGGTACGGCAGCAGATGAGTTTTTGGTGCCAGCAAAGCATTATTTTGTTATGGGTGATAACCGCGATAACTCTTTAGATGGGCGTTTTTGGGGTTTTGTTCCTGAAGAGAATCTTGTAGGTGAAGCTGTTGCTATTTGGATGAGTTTCGACTTTGATAGAAGCGAAGATAGTTTTTTACCTGAATGGTTGCCAACAGGCATACGTTTTGATCGCATCGGCGCAATTATTTAACATGGCTACTTTTTTTACATGGCATAAAGAGTTTTATTGTGAAAATTAACCCTCATAATCTTGCTAGATTAACCAAAAAGCTTGGTTATGAATTTAATGAACCATTATTGTTGGTGCAAGCACTTACACATCGAAGTGCCAAAGGTGCTCATAATGAAAGGCTGGAGTTCTTAGGGGATTCTATTCTAGGCTTTGTTATTGCTGAGGCACTTTATGATAAGTTCCCAAAACATGACGAAGGCGATCTTACTCGCATGCGTTCTAGCCTAGTTAAAGGAGTAACGTTAGCTGAAATTGCGCGAGACTTTAACTTGGGTGAATGCTTAATATTAGGGCCTGGTGAATTAAAAAGTGGTGGTCATCATCGTGAATCTATATTAGAAGATGCGATTGAAGCTATTATAGGTGCCGTATATCTAGATTCAAATATTGAGTGTTGTAAAGCACTTATCTTAAGTTGGTTCGAGAGACGTTTGACAGTGATTAAACCGGGTAATGAACAAAAAGATCCTAAAACTCGCTTACAAGAATTCCTACAGGGAAGAAAGATCCCTCTTCCTACTTATGAAGTTATTGAAACAACTGGGCAATCTCATAACCAAGAGTTTACTGTCCGCTGCCAAACGTCAGTGATCAGTGACGTCGTGATTGCTAAAGGGACGAGTCGTCGAAAAGCAGAGCAAGAAGCTGCCCAGCAGATACTTGCCTTAATTGAAAAAGAAAAAGAAGTGAAAATAAAACCAACAAAACAAGCTAAATTAGCAAATCCCCGACATACTAAAAGTAACCCAAGCAGCTCAAGCAAAAAAAGCAGCACGAGAAAATAAATTATGCACAATGATACCTCGAATACCTATGCAGGCTTAATTGCTATTGTCGGTCGCCCAAATGTTGGTAAGTCAACGTTACTAAATGCCTTGTTAGGGCAAAAAATTAGTATTACTTCTAAAAAACCGCAAACAACTCGTCACCGTATTTTAGGCATTTTGACTGAAGAAAATAGACAAGCAGTATTGGTAGATACTCCTGGTTTACACACAGAAGAAAAACGCGCCATAAACAGATTAATGAACCGTGCTGCAAGTAGCTCAATTGCGGAAGTTGAGTTAATAATGTTTTTAGTTGAGGGAACACATTGGACACAAGATGACGAATTGGTTTTATCTAAAGTTAAACAAAGTGGCACACCGTGTATATTGGTCGTTAATAAAACAGATAATATATCTGATAAAGATGAATTATTACCTCACCTGCAAAAATTAGGGACTATGCATGACTTTAGAGACATTGTTCCTATTTGTGCGACTAAAGGTCATGGCGTTGATACCATTCGCCAATTATGTTTAACATCCCTTCCTGAGGGCGTTTTCTGGTTCCCTGAAGATCATATCACTGATCGATCTAGTCGCTTTATGGCTTCTGAAATCATTCGTGAGAAGCTAATTCGCTTTACTGGTGATGAGTTGCCCTACTCGATCACGGTAGAGATAGAACAATTTAAGATGGATGATAAGGGCATTATTCATATAAATGCCCTTATATTAGTTGAGCGAGATAGTCAAAAACGCATGGTTATTGGCAATAAAGGTGAGCGCTTGAAAACCATTGGTCAAGAAGCTCGACGAGACATGGAAAATTTATTTGAGAGTAAAGTTTTTCTTGAAACTTGGGTAAAAGTTAAATCAGGATGGGCGGATGACGAACGTGCATTACGCAGCTTAGGTTATGGTGATGATTACTCTGGCTAGTTGGAATGCGGTAAATGATTGAACAAAACGCATTTGTTTTACATAGTCGACCATACCGTGAAAATCAACAACTAGTTGATTTATTAACAGAGCAAGATGGTAAAGTGACTGCATTAGTTTATGTTGGTCAGTCTAAGCGTTCTATAAAAAAAGGCTTAATTCAGCCTTTTTTACCGTTAAGATTAACATTGAAAGGTCAAGGTAATGTTAAGCATATTACTCAAATAGACTCAATTGCCAAATCATATTCGCTGATAAAACATAGCCTGTTTAGCTCTTTTTATATTAATGAATTATTGATTCGTTTATTAACAGAGCAAATTTCTTGTCAGCACTTATTTTCTCAATATCAAACAACTTTGACAGCCTTAGCTCAAGGCGAAGAGATTGCCCCGCAATTACGTTTATTTGAATTAGCGCTGCTTGAAGAATTGGGATTGTCATTTGACTTTAGCCCTGTATTTGAGCACGATGTTAATTACTTTCATTATATCGCCGAGCAAGGCTTTGTTCCTGTATACGGTTCCTTTCCAAAAAATAGTGCTCAATGCTTCGATAAAACCCATTTACAAGCAATTGCCCAGCGAGGATCCCTATACCAAAGTTCTTTACCCGGAAACTCGTTACCTGAAAATAAAGTGACAGAAGAGGTTAGTTATACCTTTAAGTTGCTAATGAGACAGGTTATCAATCAGCTGTTAGGGAATAAGCCATTAAATAGCCGTAAACTTTTTGCAAACAAAGCATACAGTTGAGCTATTTACTTAGTTAGAAAAATATTATAAAAAATCAAAAAGAGATTAAAAATGTCTGAATTATTATTAGGTGTAAACGTTGACCATATTGCCACACTAAGACAAGCGCGTGGTACTAATTATCCTGACCCTGTTTATGCCGCAAGTGTTGCAGAGCATGCCGGAGCAGATGGCATTACTGTTCACCTGCGCGAAGATAGGCGTCATATCCAAGACAGAGATATTCATGTTTTAAAACAAACATTACACACTCGTATGAACTTTGAAATGGCTGTCACGGATGAAATGATAGCGATAGCCTGTGATGTGAAACCAGTATTTTGTTGTTTAGTTCCTGAGAAACGTGAAGAGCTTACTACTGAAGGTGGTTTAGATGTTGTAGGACAATTAGATAAAATAACTAAAGCAACAGAGCAGTTAACGGCTGCAGGTATAGCTGTAAGTTTATTTATTGATGCAGATAAAGCACAAATTGATGCGGCAGCAGCCAGTAAAGCTCCTTATATAGAGATCCATACGGGACATTATGCTGACCTAAGTTCGGAAGAAGAGCAGCTGATAGAACTTGAGCGCCTAACTGTCGGTATTAAGTATGCGCATAACTTAGGCTTAAAAGTTAATGCTGGTCATGGTTTAAATTATTTTAATGTCAAGCCTATTGCTGCTATTAAAGAAATTATCGAGTTGAATATTGGCCATGCCATAATCGCGCGTGCGGCTATTGATGGTTTAGATAAAGCAGTTAGAGATATGAAGCAATTGATGTTAGAAGCAAGAACTTATAATGCCTAGTACATAGTTAACATTAGACAAGATATAAAAAACTCACTTATTTTATCTTTGTTAAAATTATAGTCTACACTTTAGAGATTATGGTCTACACTTTAATGAATACGCTGTAGAAGGGATTCAGCATACAAATAGGTGAGGATTAATGATGCAGACACAGATGAAACCAATGCTCGAGCGTAGAAAGGAGTCTCCGGAGCAGTCAGTTTGGTGGAATAAATTATCATTGGCGCAAAAATTTTCTGCTAGCAGCCTGGGGAAATTTGGTTATGAGCTTACCTTCGTTCGTCATGACAATGGACATAGTTTAGCTGTGCTTCAATGTAGTGGTGGTATTGCCGTTATTTCTGAGGATGGTGATATAGATACATCGCCAAATATCACTATTCGCTAACTAACAAAAAGCTATTAATTAACGAATAAACAAAACATAAAACAACATCGATAGTTGTTTTTCTCTTTTCGGTTAAGCTAATGACTATTTGCACTCATTTCTTTTAGCGCTTCAGGTACTGCAAATAATACCTGCTCTATATGTTCGAAAAACTCTAAAAACTCAGGTTCAAGCTCTTCAGTACTCAAGCCCATTTTTAATTGGGTTTCTAATTGAATGGTAATTTTGGCTAAATTTGGGGTTCCAGTATAACAACAGGCGCCATTAAGTTTATGAACAAGACGCTTTATTTGAGCAATATCTTGAGCGTCAATTGCTTCACTGATACTTAGTTGAGTTTCGGGCAAAATTTCTACTAAACCTAATAACATCTCCTTTGCTAAATCAGCTTTATTGGCGCTACGTTTTAGTGCTAAAGGCCAATCAATTACTTTTGTAAGTGACTCAACCTGGTTCATAGCATCAGACGAGATTACTGGCGCCGTAGAACTTACTAGGTGGTCGAAGTCGCAATACTCATAAATAATATGACGTAACATAGTTTCATCTATTGGTTTTGTCATGTAGGCATTAAAGCCTTGTTGATGCATTTTTTCTCTTTCACCACTAAGTGCATGTGCGGTAACCGCTATGATGGGGGTGTTATTATTGTTAGTTAATTGCTTTATTTCTTTTAGAGCACTAATGCCGTCCATAATAGGCATTTGAATATCCATGAAAATTAAAGAAAAGGTTTCGATTTTACAGAGTTCTATGGCCGACATGCCATTGTCGGCTTCAACAACCTCAGCTACTTGTTCTAACAACAACGCTTTAATTAATTTTAAATTGGCTTCATTATCATCAACAGCTAATACTTTTATAGGTAATAATTTCCCCATAGGCGCATTTAGATTGAGCTTTTCGGTCTTAGTTTCGACAACTGGCCGTAACACTCGGCTTAAAGTATTTGGCGATAGAGGTTTGCTCATACAACTCATTGCACCACAGGCAATTAATGCCTCTTGTAAATTTGGTGAAGTATTATTTAAAGCCAAGTGTATATTGCTGGAAATTGGCTGTAATTGTGCAATTGTTTTCTTCAAATCGCTTAGCGCCGTAGCTGTTTGATTGTGGCCAATAAGTGCATAGTCAAAACCTCGTTGGGTCTGACTACTATGAGTGAGCACTTGTGATAATTGATGTCTGTTTATTACACTGGTAACACGCATTTTCCAGTGCTTTAATATGCTTTTAGTTGATTCGCGACTGTGATCATTCTCCTCGAAGTAGAGCACAGTTTTATTTGCTAAATGTTGGTTATCTAATTCCAACATTAATGGCATAGCATTAATTTCACATTGGAAAGTAAACCAAAAACTTGAGCCATGATTTTTTTCACTGCTAAAACCTATATCGCCATTCATCTCTTGGGCAAGTCGCTGACAAATTACCAGACCTAATCCTGTACCACCATATAAGCGGGTGATACTTTGATCTGCTTGCGTAAAAGCATCAAAAATGGTTCTTTGCTGATTGGTAGTCATACCAATACCCGTGTCGGTAACAATAACTTTTAATTTTATATTACTCTGGCTTACTTCTTCACTGGTTATATCTACAGCAACAGAACCATGTGGTGTGAATTTTATCGCATTACTGACCAAGTTGGTGATAATTTGCTTTATTCTCATGGTGTCACCAACAAGAGAGTCAGGTGATTCTTGTGGAAGATTTATAGATAATTCAATATTTTTTTTATGGGCTGATGGCGCCAATAATGTAAGGGTTTCATCAATTGATTCTCTTAAAGAAAAAGGAATGTTTTCAGTAACCATTTTGCCGGCATCAAGTTTTGAAAAGTCGAGAATATCATTAATTATGGTCAATAAGTTGTTTGCTGAACGGTCAATCGTTTGCAAATAATCACGCTGATTTTCAGATAGTGGCGTTTTCAATACTTGTCGGGTAAAGCCAATGACCCCATTGAGTGGCGTGCGTAACTCATGACTCATGTTCGCCAAAAACTCCGATTTTACTCTATTAGCTTCTTGCGCTTTTCGCTTGGAGATACTAAGTTCGACATTTTGAATTTCAAATTGCTCTAAACTTTCCCGTAAATCTATGGTTGCTTGATCTATGCTGGCATGCATTTCATTTTGGTAACTGTCGAGCGATTGTGCCATGGCATTAATACCATTCTTTAAAAAATTCAGTTCACCTATGAGTTGACCGCTTACTCTGCTCTCTAATTTTCCTTCTCTTATGCGCTCAATTGCTTGCACCATAGAATTAATAGGCTTCGTTACTTTCTTAATGAGCCTAATTGCAAAAATTGCGCTGAGTAAAGAGCCCAGTAAAGCAAAAGCAAAAGCCACTATAAATTGGCTTTGTTGTTGAAAATTAAGATGGCTTTTATCTATTTGCATGGCGATGTAGCCAATAGTTGCTGGTTTAGAGGTATTGGTAGAAAAATTATATTGTGAACTAACCACTGGTTTGATTTTTGCACTCATTTGAGTGTTATAGTTTTCATCAATAATGGGGGTTCTAAAAATTATATAATCAGATAATGTTTGAATAGTCGTGTGGTTTGGTAACCCTGCTCCAGCTTTTAGTCGCATTAAATTGGTATCACCATGGTAAGCACTGGTAACAAAAACTTGATTATCTTCAGTAAAAATAACAATGCTTTTTACAATGCTTGATTGATTTCGGTGAGTAAAGCCGATCAGTTGACGAAGTTTATCCCTATTCTTATTCTGTAGGGGATCTTTACTGGCAATTGCAATGGGTTCAATAATGCTTTTAGCGCGTTGTTCAAGAAAGTTATTAAGTTCAGCAGAGCGACTATAAGAAAAATAACTAGCTAAACCAAAACCGATTAAGGTGGTTGGTATGATAGTGAGTATGATAACCCAGTCTTTCAGGCTTATTTTATGCATTTTTTTGTTGAACTTTTATGATAAGTTTAGGGTAAAATACCCACTGAAATAATTAGCTATTTAAGCGATTATCCAACTTAACATAAATATTCTCATAAGCAGCTATAAATTTATAGTATAGATAGTTAAGTTACTTCAAAATAAGTATTAATTACTTAATTAAATTAGCGTAAGTTCTAGGGTGAAAATGGCAAATTATTATAAAGCAGCAGTAAAACCAAAAACGTCTAATCAACGATTGACCATCACCGTTGATAAACTTGACATGAATGGTGTCGGTGTTGCCCGTTGGCAGAATAAGCCAATTTTTATAGCAGGCGTTTTACCCAATGAAATTGTTGATGTAAAAGTTATTGAGCAAAAAAGTAAGTATGCCCGCGCTAAACTTATCTCAATTGATAAAAAAAGTGATAGTAGAGTTATACCTCAGTGTCAGCACTTTGGTCTTTGTGGTGGCTGTGATTTGCAAATGCTTGATTTAGAAGAACAGTTACTTTTTAAACAACAAAAAATTACTGACCTGTTTTCTCGAAGCTTTAGTACTCAAAATTTTCCTTCTGCAATTAATGCTGGACAGTTACCTTGGCAGCCAGCAATAAAAAGCTCCCCGTGGCATTATCGTCGTAAAGCTCGTATAGGTGTTCAATTCGATAAGAATGCTCAAGCGACGATTGGTTTTAGGCAAAAATCAACCAATCAATTAGCATCAATCAAGTCATGCCCTGTTTTAGTTGAACCCCTTAGTGCTATTTTCCCTTTGTTAAAGAAGTTATTGGCACAACTTACTATAAAATCTGCCATTGGTCATATAGAAGTCATTCAAGCAGATATTATTGATACAAACTCGGAAGAGAAAAGACAAAAAGACAATCAAGTTGTACTTGTTATTCGACAACTAAAAACCATGAACGAAACTGACATCGAGCTATGGAAATTATATGCTCAGCAATATTCTTGGCATGTCATTATTGATGATGGTAACAAGCAACTGCCGTTGGTTAGTATTATGGGGGAGAGCCCTTCTGCACTGTCATATGAATTAGCAGATACTAGTAAAATTTATTTTTCTAGTAGTGACTTTATTCAAATTAACCACCAGGTTAATAATGCCATGATAAGCCAAGCCCTAGCTTGGTTAAATATTTCAGCTACCGATAATGTGCTGGACTTGTTTTGTGGTCTCGGAAATTTTAGCTTGGCGCTGGCAAAACATGCAAAACATGTTGTTGGCGTTGAAGGAGTGCAAGTCATGGTTGATAAAGCAACTCATAACTCCCTCGTTAATGGACTTGATAATTGTCAGTTTTATCAGGCTGATTTGAATAATCATTGGCTATTAGAATCTTGGGCGAAAGAGCAAGTTTTTGATAAAGTATTGCTTGATCCAGCAAGAGCGGGGGCAGAGCAAGCGGTGAGTCAAATTGCTAAACTAAAAATACCTAGAGTGTTATATGTCAGCTGTGATCCAGCAACCTTAGCAAGAGATAGTGCAATACTTGTTTCTCAGGGCTACAAACTTGAGAAAATATCACTCATGGATATGTTTTCACAAACAAAGCATGTTGAGACTATGGTATTGTTTGTTCAATAGTATTTATCATTAAATATCAGAGGAATACCTATGGTTTCCGTACGTAAATCACATAAAATAACAGTGCAAAGTTTTGAACATTGGTTAACCGGTTTAGCGTTAACCAGTGTAAAAACCAACGCTTTGTCAGCTTTATGGTTACAGGTGTCAAACTGTTATCAGCATGAAAGTGCAGAACAGCATGAGTTGCTTAATAAAAGCATGGAAATGGTTGAGATTTTAAGTGGCTTGAACCTGGATGCTGATTCGTTAGTTGCGGCTTTTATTTCACCATTATTAGCAAATGATATTATTAACATAGAATTTGTTAAAGAGCACTTTTCCAAAGATATCCTTATGCTCTGTCAAGGTGTCGAGCAGATGGCAGCCATTAAAGCATTACGCCAACAAAGTAATCAGTCAAATGACCAGGCACCACAAAATATAGATAATATTCGCCGTATGTTACTGGCGATGGTGGACGATGTTCGTGCTGTAGTGATCAAGTTAGCTGAGCGCTTATGTGATTTACGCGAAAAGAAAAATAGTGATGAAGAAACACGCGTACTCGTAGCAAAAGAAAGTGCGAATATCTATGCGCCGTTAGCGAATCGTTTGGGAATAGGTCAATTAAAGTGGGAACTGGAAGATATTTCTTTTCGTTACCTTCACCCACAGGTTTATAAAAAAATTGCTAAACTTTTGGATGAAACTCGGCTGGAACGAGAGCAATATATGGCTAGCTTTGTCGGTCACTTGAATAGTGAACTGAATGCTTTAGCTATTACAGGTGAGGTTTATGGACGTCCTAAACATATCTATAGCATCTGGAAGAAGATGCAGCAAAAGTCACTTGATTTTGAGCAACTGTTTGATGTTCGTGCTGTACGTGTGGTGGTCGAACGAGTACAAGATTGTTATTCTGCCTTGGGAATTGTCCATACCGAATGGCAGCATATTGCAAAAGAATTTTCTGATTATGTTGCCACACCCAAAGCTAATGGCTATCAGTCAATACATACAGTCGTTTTAGGACCTCAGGGAAAGTCGGTTGAAGTACAAATTAGAACCAAACAAATGGATGATGATGCTGAACTTGGTGTCGCGGCACATTGGCGTTATAAAGAAGGGAATGCTAGCGGTAAAAGTAATAGTTTTGATGATAAAGTTGGCTGGTTAAGAAAAATTTTGCAATGGCAAGATGATGTCGCTGAAAGTGGTGAATTACTTGATGAATTGCGAAGTCAGGTATTTGAGGATCGAATTTATGTTTTTACCCCTAGTGGCGATGTTATTGATTTGCCTATGGGAGCAACTCCTTTAGATTTTGCTTATTATATTCACTCCAATGTTGGTCATTGCTGTATTGGTGCAAAAGTATTTGGAAAAATTGTACCTTTTACTCACCAGCTGCAAACAGGTGACCAAGTAGAGGTATTAACAAGTAAACAGCCCAACCCGAGCCGAGATTGGCTTAACCCTAATTTAAATTATATTTACTCTTCACGTGCTCGGGCTAAAGTTCAGCACTTTTTTAAATTACTCGATAGAGATAAATATATTGCCCACGGCAAAGAGCTATTTGATAGTGAAATAGCTAAACATGATATAGCTACGATAGACTTATTAGCCGCAGCAAAGCGGTTTAATATGAAAACTGTCGATGATCTTTATGCTGCGATAGGTACAGGTAATGCGAGATTACAGCAGGTGGTTAATCACTTTACCCTGCTTGATAGTAAGTTAAAACCACCGCCTGAAATAGATCCGCAAAGCTTAGTTAAACAAACGACAGCCAGCAAAACATTAACGCAAGACGATAATGGTATTACTGTTTCTGGCGTTGGTAACTTGCTCACGCATATGGCTAAATGTTGTCAACCGGTACCTGGTGATGATATTTCAGGTTTTATTACCCAAGGACGTGGTATTTCTGTACATCGACAAGATTGTGAACAACTTGCCAATGCGCTTAACCTACAACCTGAGCGATTAGTTGAAGTGCAATGGGGTAGTGAGAATAAACAAAGCTATCAAGCCTCGGCACAAATTATCGGCAGTGACAGACAAGGTTTATTACGGGATATCTCTACCATCATTGCTAATGAAAGAGTAAGCATCATTGGTATGGAAAGTAATACTGATAATGCAAAGCAGACCATGAGCATGAATATAAAATTGGAAGTGGCTAGCAGCGATTTATTAACGCGTGTTTTAGATAAGCTGCGCCAATTAGATGATGTTACTCAGGTAAGACGACTTTAGTTACCTTAGGGAGTTGCTCTGGAGAGTAACTCAATCCGGAGTCTTAAATAATAACAAATATACCCGTTCCACTTGAAGATGCATGATTCAGCTGGAATTAGAAACGCCTTTAGGCAAGGCATTGATTGAAGAGAATAGTTATTCTATTGTCGAAATCAATAAAGCAGCATAAAGCGT